>Ga0308157_10000607_pt1 | contig 107503 bp, 94 predicted proteins | sample PhyBR1_FD_201035 | JGI IMG/M metagenome (GOLD analysis project Ga0308157, IMG submission 201035) | Phyllosphere microbial communities from UC Gill Tract Community Farm, Albany, California, United States - DLSLB.R1 | ecosystem: Host-associated > Plants > Phyllosphere > Unclassified | place...
GGCCCGCTGGGAGGCGTACAGCACCAGGGCGTACTTCGAGTCGACGGTCTCGAGCAGACGGTCGATCGGGGGGTTCGTGATGCCTTCGGGCTGTGCGACTGTTCCGGCCACGGATGTCCCTTCCTGAGTGACGGCGTGCGACGGTCCAGGATACGCCACGTCACGCGCGGCGGCGAGCTCCGGACCGTCGGGGGTCAGGTGAGGTCGCGCACGCCGAGGAGGCGGGCGAGCTCGTCGGCGGCACGATCCACCGAGTCGTTGACGATCGTGACGTCGAACTCGTCCTCCGCGGCGAGCTCGACGCGGGCGGTCGCGAGACGGCGCTCGCGCTCCTCCTCGTCTTCGGTGCCCCGTCCCACCAGGCGGTGCACGAGAGTGTCCCAGTCCGGCGGGGCGAGGAAGACGAAGCGGGCCTCGGGGAGGGTCTCGCGCACCTGACGGGCACCGGCGAGGTCGATCTCGAGCAGCACGGGACGGCCCTCGGCGACCTTCTCCTCGACGGGGCCGCGCGGGGTGCCGTACTTGTTGCGGCCGTGGACCACGGCCCACTCGAGCATCTGGCCGTCCTCGATCAGGCGCGAGAACTCCTCCTCGCTCACGAAGCGGTAGTGCACCCCGTCGACCTCGCCGGGACGGGGCGCACGGGTGGTCGCGGAGACGGACAGCCAGATATCGGGATGACGGGCCCGGATCGCGGCGGAGACGGTGCCCTTGCCCACCGCGGTGGGACCGGCCAGGACGGTGACCGGGGCCGGCGCCTGTGCGGCGCCGGCCCCGGTGGGAAGATCAGGGCTCACTCGGAGAAGTGGGCGACGAGCTTCTCCGCCTGGTGCGAGCCGAGGCCGCGGATCTTGCGGGAGGGCGAGATGCCGATCTCCTCCATGATCTGCTGGGCCTTGACCTTGCCGACGCCCGGAAGGGCCTCGAGCAGGGCGGAGACGCGGAGACGGCCGACGACCTCGTTGGACTCGGCCTCGGCGAGGACCTTCTTGATCTCCTCGCCGCGGTGACCGGCGCTGTCCTTCAGGCGCGCCTTGATGGCCGCGCGCTCACGACGAGCCTCGGCGGCCTTCTTCAGGGCCTCGGCCCGCTGCTCAGGGGTGAGGGGAGGGAGAGCCACTGTTCTTACCTCTTGTTCTGTCGCGGTTGACGTGCGGGTCCGGGAGGTGCCCGGCGTGGGAAGAGCGTAACCCCAAAATCGTGTCCGAGGGCACTTTTGACACGCTAAGTCCCAGGTCCGATGCACTTCGGGGCCCCGGATCGGCCCTCTCGGGCGGTCTCCGGGGCCCCGTCGTCGCAGCGGCCGCGGGCTCAGCGGTGCGCGGCCGCGAGGTCCTTCGCGCGCTCCCGCAGGGCCGTGGCGTCGGGCCCTGCCGAGAGCAGCCCCCTGGACACCGAGACCAGCACCTGACCTGCACGTTCACCGAAGACCTCGGCGACCTCCGAGGGGCCGGCGCCCTGGGCGCCGACACCCGGTGCGAGCAGCGGGACGGAGGGTGCGGCGGCGTCCAGCCCGAGGCGGAGGAAGGCGTCCCCGACGGTCGCGCCGACGACGAGGCCGATGCTGGACCACTCCCCGGGCGCGGCGCCGCCGATCCTCTCGGCGTGTCGCGCGATCTCGAGCGCCACCGGCGTGTCGTGGTCCGTCAGCGCGTGCTGCACCTGCGGCCCGTCGGGGTTCGAGGTGAGCGCGAGCAGGAACAGCCCCTTGCCGTGCGTGCGCGCGAGCTCGGCCGCGGGGTCGAGGGAGCCGGTGCCGAGGAAGGGGCTGACGGTGATCGCGTCGGCCTCGAGCGGCGCCCCGGGCAGCAGGTGCGCCTGCGCGTAGGCCGTCATCGTGGAGCCGATGTCGCCCCGCTTGACGTCCAGGATCGTCAGCACCCCGGACGCGCGCGCGGCGGCCAGCAGCTCCTCGAGCACCGCCACCCCCGCGCTGCCGTGACGCTCGAAGAACGCCGACTGCGGCTTGACGGCGGCCACCTGCCCGGTCACCGCCTCGAGCACGGTGCGGGAGAAGGTGCGCAGGCCCGAGGGATCGTCCGGGAGCCCCCAGGACTCCAGCAGCGCGGCATGCGGATCGATGCCCGCGACGAGGCGGCCGCGCGCGGCGACCTCCTCGCGCAGGCGCCGCCCGAAGGGGACGGCGGGGGCGCTCATGCGGAGGCTCCCGCGAGCCGCTCCGCGCGCAGGCGCGCCGTGTGCGCCTGGATGCTGCTGACCTCGAAGGGCTCCACAGGGCGGGCCTCGATCGCCTGGACCGCCGCCTGGAACTCCTGCAGGGTCGTGATCATCGGCACCCCGATGCTGGTCGCGGCGGCGCGGATGGCGTAGCCGTCCACCCGGGCGTCGGAGCCGGAGGGGGTGTTCAGCACGAGGTCGACCTCGCCGGCCTCGATCAGCTCGATGACGCTCGGCTCCTCGCCGGGCTGGGACGCCTTGCGCAGCACGCGGCAGGGGATCCCGTAGCGGCTGAGCACCTTGCCGGTGCCGGCGGTGGTGAGGATCTCGAAGCCGAGCGCGGCCAGGCGCGCGACCGGCAGCGGAAGAGAGCGCTTGTCGCGGTCGGAGACCGAGACGAAGGCCGTGCCCGCGGTGGGCAGCCCCTGGCCGGAGATCGCCAGCTGCGACTTCGCGAAGGCGAGGGGGAAGGTCGAGTCCATGCCCATCACCTCGCCGGTCGAGCGCATCTCCGGACCGAGCACGGAGTCCACGACCCGCCCCTCGCGGGTGCGGAAGCGCGTGAACGGGAGCACCGCCTCCTTGACCGCGATCGGCCCGTCGTCGGGCAGGTCGGAGCCGTCCCCGCTCGCCGGGAGCACGCCGCCGGAGCGCAGGTCCGCGATCGAGGTGCCGGCCATGAGCAGGGCCGCGGCCTGGGCGAGAGGCACGCCGGTGGCCTTCGCGACGAAGGGCACGGTGCGGGAGGCGCGGGGATTGGCCTCGAGCACGTAGAGCACGCCGTGGGAGAGCGCGTACTGGACGTTCAGCAGGCCGCGCACGCCGACACCCTCCGCGATCGCGAGGGTCGAGGTGCGGATCCGCTCGAGCACCGGCGCGCCTAGGGTGACCGGCGGGAGGGTGCAGGCGGAGTCGCCGGAGTGGATGCCGGCCTCCTCGATGTGCTCCATGACGCCGGCGAGGTAGAGCTCCTGACCGTCGTAGAGCGCGTCCACGTCGATCTCGATCGCCGTGTCCAGGAAGCTGTCGATGAGGATCGGGGCGTCCGCCCGTCCGCCGTCGGGCAGGTTGCGGCCGACGTAGTCGACCAGCCCCGCCTCGTCGAAGACGATCTCCATGCCGCGCCCGCCGAGCACGTAGCTGGGGCGGACGAGCACCGGGTAGCCGACCTCGGCGGCGACCTCGATCGCGTCGCCGAGCGCCCATGCGGTGCCGTAGGGCGGCGCGGGCAGGTCGGCCTCGGCGAGCACCGCGCCGAAGTGTCCGCGGTCCTCGGCGTTGTCGATCGCGGCGGGGCTCGTGCCGATGATCGGCAGTCCCTCCGCCTCGAGGCGGCGCGCGAGGGACAGCGGGGTCTGGCCGCCCAGCTGGACGATCACGCCCGCGACCGGTCCGGCCGCCTTCTCCGCCTCGTACACCTCGACGACGTCCTCGAAGGTGAGCGGCTCGAAGTAGAGCCGGTCGGCGATGTCGTAGTCGGTCGAGACCGTCTCGGGGTTGCAGTTGATCATGACGGTCTCGTAGCCGCCGCCGGGCAGGTCCGCATCGCCGAGGGCGAGGGCGGCGTGGACGCAGGAGTAGTCGAACTCGATGCCCTGGCCGATCCGGTTCGGGCCCGAGCCGAGGATCAGCACCGCGGGCTTCTCGCGCGGCTCGATCTCGGTCTCCTGGTCATAGCTCGAGTAGTGGTACGGGGTGCGGGAGGCGAACTCGGCCGCGCAGGTGTCCACGGTCTTGAACACCGGGTTGATGCCGAGCGCCTCGCGCACGCCCTTGACCACGTCGCCGCTGCGCCCGCAGAGGGCCCCGATCTGCTCGTCCGAGAGGCCGTGGCGCTTGGCCAGGGCCAGCAGCTCGGCGTCGAGCACGTCGGCGGCGCGGACCTCCGCGGCGAGCTCGGCGACCAGCAGCATCTGGTCGAGGAACCAGCGGTCGATCGCGGTCGCCTCGACGATCCGGTCGAGGGTCTCGGCGGGATCGAGGATCCCCTCGGCGGCGGACCACAGGATCCGCGAGATCGACACGAGCCGCTCGGCGGTGGGGATCCGCACCGCGTCCAGCAGCTCGGCCGCCTCGGCGGCGCTCGGCGGGGCGCCGCGGTAGTCGAGGGCCGCGCCCTTGGCGTCGATCGAGCGCTGTGCCTTGCCGAGCGCCTCGGTGAAGTTGCGGCCCAGGGCCATCGCCTCGCCGACGCTCTTCATGGTCGTGGTCAGCGTCGGGTCGGCGGCGGGGAACTTCTCGAAGGCGAAGCGGGGCACCTTGACCACGACGTAGTCCAGCGCCGGCTCGAAGCTCGCCGGGGTGGTGCCGGTGATGTCGTTGCGGATCTCGTCGAGGGTGTAGCCGATCGCGACGCGGGCGGCGATCTTCGCGATCGGGAACCCGGTGGCCTTCGAGGCGAGCGCCGAGGAGCGCGAGACGCGCGGGTTCATCTCGATCACGACGATGCGGCCGGTCTCGGGGTGGGTGGCGAACTGGACGTTGCAGCCGCCGGTGTCGACGCCGACCTCGCGGATGATCGCGATGCCGAGGTCGCGCATCCGCTGCAGCTCGACGTCGGTGAGGGTGAGCGCGGGGGCGACGGTGACGGAGTCGCCGGTGTGCACGCCGACGGGGTCCACGTTCTCGATCGAGCAGATGACGACGCAGTTGTCGGCCCCGTCGCGCATGAGCTCGAGCTCGAACTCCTTCCACCCCAGGATGGACTCCTCGAGCAGCACCTCGGAGGTGGGCGAGTAGTGCAGGCCGTCGCCGCCGATGCGGCGCAGGTCCGCCTCGTCGTAGGCCATGCCGGAGCCGAGCCCGCCCATGGTGAAGCTCGGGCGGACCACCATCGGGTAGCCGAGCTCGTCGGCGGCCGCGAGCAGCTCGTCCATGCTGTGGCAGATCCGGGAGCGCGCGGACTCGCCGCCCACGCGCTCGACGACGTCCTTGAACTGCTGGCGGTCCTCGGCCTTGTTGATCGCCTCGAGGTTCGCGCCGATCATCTCGACGCCGAACTCCTCGAGGGTCCCGTTCTCGGCCAGGGCGATCGCGGCGTTCAGCGCGGTCTGCCCGCCGAGGGTGGGCAGCAGCGCGTCGGGCCGCTCGGCGGCGATGATCGAGCGGATGATGTCGGGGTCGATCGGCTCGATGTAGGTCGCGTCGGCGATCTCGGGGTCGGTCATGATCGTGGCCGGGTTCGAGTTCACGAGGATGACGCGCAGGCCCTCCTCGCGCAGGACGCGGCAGGCCTGGGTCCCTGAGTAGTCGAACTCGGCGGCCTGGCCGATGACGATCGGACCGGAGCCGATGACCAGGACGGAGGAGATATCGGTACGGCGGGGCATCAGGACTCCTTGTCGGCGGAGGCGGCGCGGTGCGCGACGGCGAGCTCCACCAGTCGGTCGAAGAGGGGCGAGGCGTCGTGGGGGCCGCCGGCAGCCTCGGGGTGGTACTGGACGGAGAAGGCGGGTCGGTCGAGGCAGCGCAGCCCCTCGACGACGTCGTCGTTCAGGCCCACATGGGAGACGACGACGCGCCCGTAGCGGCCGCCGTCGTGCGGGGCCGTGTGCTCGCCCTCGAGCGGCACGTCCACGGCGAAGCCGTGGTTATGGGCGGTGATCGCGACCTGTCCGGTCTCGCGGTCCTGGACGGGCTGGTTGATGCCGCGGTGGCCGAACTTCAGCTTGTAGGTGTCGAAGCCGAGCGCCCGGCCCAGCAGCTGGTTGCCGAAGCAGATCCCGAAGAAGGGGATGCCGGCGTCGAGCACGCCGCGCAGCAGCTCGACCTGGGCGGTCGCGGCGGCGGGGTCGCCGGGGCCGTTGGAGAAGAACACCGCGTCGGGCGCGATCGCGAGGAGGTCCTCGAGCGAGGTGGTCGCGGGCAGGAGATGCACGCGCAGGCCGCGGGAGAGCATGCTCCGCGGGGACGCGCCCTTGATGCCGAGGTCCACGGCGGCGACGGTCGCGACCGCCTCGCCCTCGGGCTCGAGCACGACGGGCTGCGCGATCGTGACCTCCTCGACGAAGCTCGAGCCGGTCATCTCGGGCTGCTCGCGCACCTGGGCGAGCAGCTCCTCCTCGGAGGCCTCGAGGGCCTCGCCGGAGAAGATGCCGCCGCGGGCGGAGCCGTTCTCGCGCAGGCGTCGGGTGAGCATGCGCGTGTCGATGTCGCTGATGCCGACCACGTCGCTGCTGATCAGCAGCTCGTCGAGGGTCTGCTCGGCGCGGTAGCTGGAGGCGATGCGGCTCGCGTCGCGCACGGCGTAGCCGCGCACCCACACGCGCCGGGACTCCATGTCCTCGGCGTTCGCGCCGGTGTTGCCGATGTGCGGGGCGGTCTGCACGACGATCTGGCCGGCGTAGGAGGGGTCCGAGAGGGTCTCCTGGTAGCCGGTCATGCCGGTGGAGAAGACGACCTCGCCGAAGCGGGCGCCGCGGGCGCCATAGGCGGAGCCGCGCAGCACGGTGCCGTCCTCGAGGACGAGCAGGGCGCGCTCTCGGCGCGCGCGGGCCGAAGGCCGGGATGCGGCGGGGGCGGGGGCGGTCATGGGTGCTCCTTCCGGGCCTCGAGGGCCGTGGAGTCGGGCGGGGTGGTGGTCGGGGCGTCGGAGCCGGGGTCGAGGGCGAGGAAGCGGGTCTGGTCCTCGGCACGGTCCAGCCGGAAGCCGGTGTCGAGCACGGTCCGGCCCAGCCGCCATCGCAGGACGAGCAGGCCGTCACCGCCGACCCACTTCCCGGCCATGCCGGGGGCGGTGTGCACCGAGAGGACGTCCCCGACGGGGATGACGAACGAGCTCGCCCCCTGGCGGTCGACCCGCAGCACGGGCCGGCCGGCGTCCTCGGTCGCGGCGAGCACGGCCCTGCTGCGAGCGCCCAGCCCGTGGGCGACGACGCGCTCGAGCGGCTGCTCGGCGAGCGTGGTCGAGACGTAGACGCAGTCCGCGCGGAGCGCGTCCTCGTCGGTCCCGGGCGCCGTGTCCTCGCGCGGGCTCTCGAGCGGCGGGAGGTCCTGCTGGGAGCCGCCGCGACGGCGCCATCCGAGCACCATGGCGCCGATCATGAGCAGGAACAGCAGGACCAGGAGCAGGACCGGGACGAGCCTGTCGCTCACCGCTCCACCACCGCGCCGTCGCGCACGGTGGGTCGGCCCCCGAGCAGCGTGAGGCGGTTCGCGCCGGGCAGCTCGAGGCCCGCGAAGGGCGAGTTGCGCCCCTGGGAGGCGTGCTCGGCGGGGTCGGCGACCCGCACCGGACGCGGGTCCCACACCAGCAGGTTCGCGATCTCCCCCGCGGCGAGCGGGCGCCCCTGGTCCTCGTCACGACCGATCTCGGCAGGCTTCTCGGAGAGCACGCGGGCGACGTCGCGCCAGCTGAGGCGCCCCTGGTCGACCATCGTGGACTGCACGAGGGAGAGCGCCGTCTCGAGCCCCGTCATCCCCATCGCGGCCTGGTCCCACTCGCGGTCCTTGGCGTCGGCGGGGTGGGGGGCGTGGTCGGTGGCGACGATGTCGATCGTCCCGTCGGCCAGGCCCTCGCGCACCGCCTCGACGTCCTCGGCGGTGCGCAGCGGCGGGTTCACCTTGAACACCGCGTCGAACTGGCGCACGTTCTCGTCGGTCAGCAGCAGGTGGTGCGGGGTGACCTCCGCCGTCACGGCGATGCCGCGCTGCTTGGCCCAGCGCACGATGTCGACGCTCCCCGCGGTGGACAGGTGGCACACGTGCAGGCGCGAGCCGACGTGCTGGGCGAGCAGCACGTCGCGGGCGATGATCGACTCCTCGGCGACCGCGGGCCAGCCGGCGAGCCCGAGCTCGGCGGAGACGAGCCCCTCGTGCATCTGCGCGCCCTCGGTCAGGCGCGGGTCCTGGGCGTGCTGGGCGATGACGCCGTCGAAGGACTTCACGTACTCGAGCGCGCGGCGCATGAGGACGGGGTCGTGCACGCACTTCCCATCGTCGCTGAACACCCGCACCCGGGCGCGCGAGCTCGCCATCGCGTCGAGCTCGGCCAGGCGCTCCCCCGCCAGGCCCACGGTGACCGCGCCGACGGGGCGCACGGAGCACCAGCCGGCGGCCTCGCCGCGCAGCGCCACCTGCTCGACGACGCCCGCCGTGTCGGCGACGGGGGTCGTGTTCGCCATGGCGTGCACGGCGGTGAAGCCGCCGCGGGCGGCGGCGCGGGTGCCGGTCTCGACGGTCTCGGCCTCCTCGCCGCCGGGCTCGCGCAGGTGGGTGTGGAGGTCGACGAGGCCGGGCAGGACGATGCAGCCGTCGACGTCGACGACCTCGGCGCCTTCGGGCGCCTCGAGGTCGATGCCGAGGGCGGCGATGCGGCCGTCGCGGACGAGGACGTCCTGGACGTCCTCGCCGTAGGGGCGGCCGCCCCGCAGCAGGAGGGGGGCCGGGGCGTCGGTCCCGGCGGCGGTGGTGGCGGGCTCAGTTCTCACGGGTGGCCTCCCGGGCGTCGGTGGCGAGCAGGTGGTAGAGCACCGCCATGCGAACGAACACGCCGGAGGCGACCTGCTCGACGATGACGCTGCGCGGGGAGTCGGCCACGGAGCCGGCGATCTCGAAGCCGCGGTTCATCGGGCCGGGATGCATGACGAGGGTGTGCTCGGGCAGGGTCGCGGCGCGCGCGGCGCTCAGCCCGTAGCGCCGGGAGTACTCCCCCGCGGTCGGGAAGAACCCTCCGCCGACCATGCGCTCGTGCTGGACCCGCAGCATCATCACGGCGTCAGGTCCGGCGGAGAGGGCCTCGTCGAGGTCGTAGGTGATCTCGCAGGGCCAGGCAGGGGCGCCGACGGGCACGAGCGCGGGAGGGGCGACGAGCGTGACCCGTGCGCCGAGCAGCGTCAGCAGCAGCACGTTCGAGCGAGCCACGCGCGAGTGGAGCACGTCCCCGACGATCACCACGTGCAGACCGTCCAGGCCCGCGCGGGGGTCGCCCGGGCGCAGGTGGCGCCGGATCGTGAAGGCGTCGAGCATCGCCTGGGTGGGGTGCTCGTGCGCGCCGTCGCCGGCGTTGACGATCGGCTGGTCGATCCAGCCGGCGTGGGCGAGCAGGTGCGCCGCCCCGGAGGAGCCCGAGCGGACCACGACCGCGTCGGCGCCCATCGCCTGGAGGGTCAGCGCGGTGTCCTTCAGCGACTCGCCCTTGGAGACGCTGGAGCCCTTGGCGGAGAAGTTGATGACGTCGGCGGAGAGGCGCTTGGCCGCGGCCTCGAAGCTGATGCGGGTGCGGGTGGAGTCCTCGAAGAAGAGGTTCACGACGGTCGTGCCGACCAGGGTGGGGAGCTTGCGGATCGCCCGGGACTGGGTCTCGGCCATGTGCTCCGCGGTGGCGAGCACGTCCAGGGCCTCCTCGCGGGCGAGGTCCGAGATCGAGATGAAGTGCCTCATGCGCGCGCCTCCCCCGTTGGCAGGGGACGGACGATGTCCACGGCGTCCGTCCCGTCGGTCTCGACGAGCTGGACGTGCACGCGCTCGCTGCGCGAGGTGGGCAGGTTCTTGCCGACGTGGTCGGCGCGGATCGGCAGCTCCCGGTGCCCGCGGTCCACGAGCACGGCGAGCCGCACGGCGGCGGGACGGCCGATGGCGCTGAGCGCGTCGAGGGCGGCGCGCACGGTACGTCCGGAGTAGAGCACGTCGTCCACGAGCACGACGGTGCGCCCGTCGATCCCGCCGGGCGGGATGCGGGTGGGGCTCGGGGCGCGCGTGGGATTGTGCCGCAGGTCGTCGCGGTGCATCGTGATGTCGAGCGAGCCGTGCAGCGAGGCGGCGTCCTGTGCGGAGCGCCCCTCGGCACGGACGATGAGCTCGGCGAGGCGACGGGCGAGCGGCACGCCGCGATGCGGGATGCCGAGGAGGACGAGGTCCTCCGCGCCGTGGTCGCTCTCGAGGATCTCGTGGGCGATGCGGGTCAGCGCTCGCCGGATCTCCTCGGGCCCGAGGACCCGGGAGCTCTCGGCTCCGGTCTCCAGGGCAGGGGAATTGCTGGTCATGCGGGGTTCTCCCTTCCACGCCTCACGGGACGTGTCGTTAAAGGGCCAGGTGCTCGTGCGAGCGGTGCCGAGTCTAGTCGGCGGGAGCGTCCCGTCCCCCGCCTGCCCGCCCCTCGGACGGGACGACGGGGACCGGGCCGCGGCGGCGGACCGGGGAGTCGGTCAGCCGAGCAGGCCGCGCACGTCCACGAGCCGCTGCAGCAGCCCGTTGACGAAGCGCGGGGAGTCGTCGGTGGAGAGGACCTCGGCGATCTTCGTGTACTCGCCGATGATCGCGCCCCGCGCCTCCGGCTCCTCGCCGTGGAGCACCTCGGCCGCGCCGAGGCGCAGGATCGCGCGGTCCACGGCGGGCATGCGGTGCAGCGGCCAGTCGCGGGAATGGGTCGAGAGGTCCTCGTCGATGTCGACGGCGTGCGGCGCGTACAGCTCGACCAGTGCACGGGAGCGCTCGGGCAGCGGGGTCTGCGCCGCGGTGCGGCGCAGGCGCTCGGCGAGCACGTCGAGCACGTCGGCCTGCTTCGCGTCGGCCTCGAAGAGCACGTCGAGCGCGCGGATGCGGTCCCGGGAGCGGCCGTGCAGCCTGTCCGCCGCAGCCGGGACGGTGCGCTCGAGCTCGACCTCCGCCCCTTCCCGAGTGGGATGGGGAAGGCCGGTGGGGCGCGGCGCGGGCCGCTCCCCGCCCCGCGCGTCGGGACCTTCGGTCACTTGACGCGCTCGAGGTAGTCGCCGCTGCGGGTGTCGACCTTGACGCTGTCGCCCTCGTTGAGGAACAGCGGGACCTGGATCTCGCGGCCGGTGGTCAGGCGGGCGGGCTTGGTGCCGCCGCTGGAGCGGTCGCCCTGCAGGCCCGGCTCGGTGAACTCGATCTCGAGCACCACGGAGGCGGGCAGCTCGACGAACAGGGCGTTGCCCTCGTGGAAGGCGACGACGACGTCCTGGCCCTCGACCATGAAGTCCTTCGCGGCGCCGACGACCTCCTCGGTGAGGCTGGTCTGCTCCCAGTTCGAGGTGTCCATGAACACGTACATGTCGCCGTCGAGGTAGGAGAACTGCATGTCGCGGCGGTCCACGGTGGCGGTCTCGACCTTCACGCCGGCGTTGAAGGTCTTGTCCACGCCCTTTCCGGACATGACGTTCTTCAGCTTGGTGCGCACGAAGGCCGGCCCCTTGCCGGGCTTGACGTGCTGGAACTCGACCACGCTCCACAGCTGCCGGTCGATGACCAGCACCATTCCGTTCTTGAGGTCGTTCGTCGTCGCCATGGGTCTCCTCGGTAGTCGTCGGGGCGGCCCCAGGATAGCGCGCAGCGCCTCGTCGCCCCGTGGACGGGCGGAGACTCAGCGGGCCGACGTGAGGTCGATCATGCTCAGCAGCCGGACGGCCAGAGGATGGGCGGCGCTCTCCTCGCGCCAGCCGCTGGTCTTCACCGCGCGGGAGACGGTCTGCTGGGTGACGCCGAGGCGGTCGGCGAGAGCGGCCTGGGTCGCCTGCGGCTGCTCACGCAGGATCTGCACGGTGCCGCGCTGGGCCCGGTTGCGGGTGCGGACCATCCAGCCGATCAGGCGCAGCACGGCCTCGACGTCGGCCGCGGTGTCCGCGTGGCGCGCGTCGGCCGCCCGCACGGCGAGGGGGACCTGGGACGTGGTCGACGAGGCGCCCAGCGCTTCCCCGGCGGCCTCGACCGCGGGCCCGGCCAGCTCGCGGACGGAGGCGGGAAGCGGACCGCGCACCGCTCCGATGCCGATCCCGACGGCCATCTGCCCGAGCTCGAGGGCGCGCAGCAGGACCTCGAGCGCGGTCTCCCCTCGGGCGGCGAGGACGAGCGCGTCCGGGCCGGCGGTGCGCTCCGGCACGAGCGGCAGCTCGAGCCCTTCGAGCGCCGCGAGCAGCGCGGGGACCGGATCGGCGTCGGTGCGGCCGTGCCCGGGACGGCCGGAGAGGGAGAGGACGAACACGAGGACCCCTTCACAAGGTGATGACGGTGTTCCTCACGCTACAGCCCGAACCGGCTGAGGCCAGGCGGCGCGCCGAGGCGTCCGCGGGCCTCAGGCGAGCTCGATGAGCTCCTGGTACTCGGCGTTCCAGAGGTCCTCGACGGCGTCGGGCATCATCAGCACCCGCTCGGGGTCCAGGGCCGCGACGGCTCCCGGGTCGTGCGAGACGAGCACGACCGCTCCCTCGAAGTTCGCCAGCGCCCCGAGGATCTCCTCACGGCTGGCGGGGTCGAGGTTGTTGGTGGGCTCGTCCAGCAGGAGCACGTTCGCGCTGGAGACGACGAGCGCCGCGAGGGCGAGACGAGTCTTCTCGCCGCCGGAGAGCACGCGCGCGGGCTTGTGCACGTCGTCCCCGGTGAACAGGAACGAGCCGAGGATCTTGCGGGCCTCGACCTCCGGCAGCTCGTAGGCGGCGGTCATCATGTTCTCGAGCACGGTGCGGTCGAGGTCCAGGGTCTCGTGCTCCTGGGCGTAGTAGCCGATCCGCAGGCCGTGGCCGGGCAGGATCCGCCCAGTGTCGGACTCGTCGACGCCGCCGAGGATCCGCAGCAGCGTCGTCTTGCCCGCGCCGTTCAGACCGATGATCACCACGCGCGAGCCCCGGTCGATCGCGAGGTCCACACCGGTGAAGATCTCGAGGCTCCCGTAGGACTTCGAGAGGTCCTCTGCCATCAGCGGGGTCTTCCCGCAGGGGGCGGGCTTCGGGAAGCGCAGGGAGGCGACGCGATCGGTCTGCCGCTCCCCCTCGACGCCGTCGAGCATCCGCTCGGCGCGGCGCAGCATGTTCTGGGCGGCGACGGCCTTGGTGGCCTTCGCCCGCATCTTCTCGGCCTGCGCGGTGAGCTGGCCGGCCTTCTTCTCGGCGTTGGCCCGCTCGCGCTTGCGGCGCTTCTCGTCGTCCTCGCGCTGGCGGAGGTACTGCTTCCAGCCCATGTTGTAGATGTCGATCTCGGACCGGTTCGCGTCGAGGTAGAACACCTTGTTCACGACCTGCTCGACGAGCTCGACGTCGTGGCTGATGACGATCAGCCCTCCTCGGTAGCTCATGAGGTACTCGCGCAGCCACACGATCGAGTCGTGGTCGAGGTGGTTCGTCGGCTCGTCGAGGATCATCGAGGAGGCCTGGGAGAAGAGGATCCGCGCGAGCTCGACCCGTCGGCGCTGGCCGCCGGAGAGGGTGCCGAGCTCCTGCTCGAGCAGGCGGTTGGGCAGTCCGAGGTTCGCGGCCATGCGCTTGGCCTCCGCCTCGGCCGCGTAGCCGCCGGCGGCGTCGAGCTCGGCCTCCAGGCGCGGATAGCGGTTCATCGCCTTCTCGCGCCGGGCCTCGGTGAGGGACATGTCCCCCATCTCCTCCTCCGCGCGGCGCAGCTTACGCAGGATCCCGTCGAGGCCGCGGGCGGAGAGGATCCGCGCGAGCACCGGCTCGGTGTCCTCGCCGCTGTGGGTGTCCTGCGGGAGGTAGCCGAGCTCGCCGCTGACCTCGACGCTGCCCTCGCTGGGGTCCAGGGTCCCGGAGAGGACCTTGGTCAGGGTGGTCTTCCCGGCGCCGTTGCGCCCCACCAGGCCGATCCGGTCGCCGGGGGTGACCTGGAAGGACACCCCGCTCATGAGCAGCCGCGCGCCGACACGGATGGCGAGGTCGTGCACGGTGATCACGGGGGGGATGCTCCTGTTCGACGGGGACGGCCCGGAAGAGGGCCGGATCGAGTCTAGGGCCGGGGCGGCGCGGGGTCGCGGAGATTCTCCGCCACGGTGCCGCGCACCACAGCGCGGTGCTCCCCCGGGCTCCGTGCGGGATGCCATCCTGGTCCCGTGGCCGTGATCGCGGCCACGGAGCTCAGCGAGGAGGCTGGAGATGCGCATCGGGGTGCCCCGGGAGGTCAAGAACAACGAGAACCGGGTGGGGCTGGGCGCTGCGGGCGTCCACGAGCTGGCCGTGCGGGGGCACGAGGTCCTCGTCGAGTCGGGGGCCGGGCTCGGCTCCCGCGTCACGGACGAGGACTACGTCGCGGCGGGCGCCGCGATCGTGCCGACGGCCGAGGAGGTCTGGGCCCGCGCCGAGATGATCGTGAAGGTCAAGGAGCCGCTGCCCGAGGAGTACGGCCGGCTGCGCCAGGGGCAGATCCTCTTCACCTACCTGCACCTGGCGGCGGACCGCCGGCTGACCGAGGCGCTGCTGTCCTCCGGCACCACCGCGATCGCCTACGAGACCGTGCAGCTGCCGGACCGCTCGCTGCCGCTGCTGGCGCCGATGAGCGCGATCGCAGGGCGGCTGGCGACTCAGGTCGGCGCGTACCATCTCATGGCCCCGCTCGGCGGCGCCGGGGTGCTGATGGGCGGCGTGCCCGGCACCGCGGAGGCGAACGTGCTGATCGTCGGGGGCGGCGTGGTGGGCGAGCAGGCCGCGATGATGGCGCACGGGCTCCACGCGAACGTGACGGTCATGGACCTGAACGTGAGCCGGCTGGGGCAGATCGCCACCATGCACCACGGCGGGATCCTCACCCGCTACTCGACGACCCTCGACCTCTCCGAGCAGATCGAGCGGGCGGACGTGGTGGTCGGCTCGGTGCTCATCCCCGGCAAGCGCGCCCCGAAGCTCGTCACCGACGAGATGGTCGCGCGCATGAAGCCGGGCTCGGTGCTCGTCGACGTCGCGATCGACCAGGGCGGCTGCTTCGAGAACTCGCGCCCCACCACGCACGACGACCCGACCTTCCGCGTGCACGAGGCGATCTACTACTGCGTGGCGAACATGCCCGGCTCGGTCCCGGTCACCGCCACGGCGGCGCTGAACAACGCGACCCTCCCCTACATCCTGAAGCTCGCGGGCGCGGGCTGGCAGGAGGCGCTGCGGGCCGACGGCGCGCTCGCCCTCGGCCTGCACACCCATGAGGGCGCCCTCACCCACGCCGGCACCGCCGAGGCGCACGAGCTGGAGCTCACGAGCGCCGCCGCGGTCATCGGCTGACCCCGCCCGGCGCAGCAGAGACCCCCTGCCCCGCTCTCGCGGGCCAGGGGGTCTCTCGTGCCGGCTCAGAGGGTGTGCCGGCTCTGAGGGTGAGGCGGCTCAGAGGTTGAAGCCGATGGCGCGCAGCTGTTCGCGGCCGTCCTCGGTGATCTTCTCCATGCCCCACGGCGGCATCCACACCCAGTTGATGCGGTGCGTCTCGGTGATGGGGTCCAGCACCGCGAAGGTCTGCTCCTCGAGCACGTCCGTCAGCGGGCAGGCGGCGGAGGTCAGGGTCATGTCGATCACGGCGTCGCCGTCCTCGACGGTGACCCCGTAGACGAGGCCGAGGTCGACGACGTTGATCCCGAGCTCGGGATCGATGACGTCCTTCATCGCCTCGGTGACGTCCTCGGCGCTCACGGTCGAGGCCGGGGTCTGCTGGTCGGTCATGGTGTCCTCCCGGGAGGGGTGCGGGACGGGGCCCGCGGATGGGGGTGCGGGCCGCCCCGGCCGGCGGACCGGGCCGGGGCGGCGAGGGGCTCAGGCGCCGACGAGGAAGCGGTCGTAGCCCTCGGCCTCGAGGCGCTCGGCGAGCTCGGGGCCGCCCTGCTCGGCGATCTTGCCGTTCACGAAGACGTGCACGAAGTCGGGCTTCACGTACTGCAGGATGCGGGTGTAGTGGGTGATGAGCATGATGCCCACCTCGGTGTTCTCCTTGGCGCGGTTCACGCCCTCGGAGACCACGCGCAGCGCGTCGACGTCGAGACCGGAGTCGGTCTCGTCCAGGACCGCGATGGAGGGCTTCAGCAGCTGCATCTGAAGGATCTCGTGGCGCTTCTTCTCGCCGCCGGAGAAGCCCTCGTTGACGTTGCGCTCGGCGAAGACCGGGTCCATCTTCAGGTCGTCCATGGCGCCCTTGACGTCCTTGACCCAGGTGCGCAGCGAGGGGGCCTCGCCGTCGACCGCGGTCTTGGCGGTGCGCAGGAAGTTCGAGACGGTCACGCCGGGGACCTCGACGGGGTACTGCATCGCGAGGAAGAGGCCGGCGCGGGCGCGCTCGTCGACGCTCATCTCGAGCACGTCCTCGCCGTCGAGGAGGACCTCGCCGCCGGTGATCTCGTACTTGGGGTGGCCGGCGATCGCGTAGGCGAGGGTCGACTTGCCCGAGCCGTTGGGGCCCATGATCGCGTGGGTCTCGCCGCCCTTGATGGTGAGGTCGACGCCCTTGAGGATCTCCTTGGTGCCCTCAGGGGTCTCGACGGTGGCGTGGAGGTTCTTGATCTCCAGGATCGACATGTGGGGTTCTCCTTGACCAGGAAGCTGGTGGATGGATGGGGGTGCGGGGCGGGCGCCGGGTGCGACGCCCGCGAGGTCAGGTGGCGGGGGCCGCGGTCGGATCCACGAGGATCTCGCCGCTGCTCTCGTCGATGCGCACGGGGAACACCCGCACGGGAAGAACCGCCGGGAGCTGCAGCGGACGACCTGTGACCAGGTCGAACTGGCTGCCGTGCTTCCAGCATTCGATGGTGCAGCCCTCGACGTCGCCGTCGCTCAGCGCGATCTCGTCGTGCGAGCAGAGGTCCTCGAGGGCATGGACGCCGCCGTCCTCGTCGCGCACCAGGGCGATCTCGACGCCGTCGGCGACGACGTCGATCGCCTCGCCGGGGGCGAGGTCCGCCAGGGCGGCGACGGGGACGTAGGCGTCCTGCATCAGTTCATGCTCCGTGCGAGCTCGTCCTCGATCGCGGCCGAGAGGCGCTCGCGCACCTCGGGCACGTCGATCTGCTGGATGATCTCGGCGAAGAAGCCGCGCACGACGAGGCGTCGGGCCTCGATCTCGGGGATGCCGCGAGCGCGCAGGTAGAACAGCTGCTCGTCGTCGAAACGACCGGTCGCCGCTGCGTGGCCCGCGCCCTCGATCTCGCCCGTCTCGATCTCCAGGTTCGGCACCGAGTCGGCACGCGCGCCCTCGGTGAGCACCAGGTTGCGGTTGAGCTCGTAGGTGTTGGTGCCCTCGGCCTCCTTGCGGATCAGCACGTCTCCGACCCACACGGACCGTGCGCCCTTGCCCTGCAGCGCGCCCTTGTAGGCGACGTTGGAGGTGCAGTTCGGGGCGCTGTGGTCGATGAACAGGCGGTTCTCGAAGAACTGCCCCTCGTCGGAGAAGTACAGGCCCAGCTTCTCGATCTCGCCGCCGGGGGCGGCGTACTCGCCGATCGCGTTCAGACGCACGGCGCTGCCGCCGAGGGTGACCGCGACGTGCTTCAGGCGGGCATCGCGCCCCACGCGGGCGTGGTGCTGCGCGATGTGCACGGCGTCGTCGTCCCAGTCGTGGACGGTGATCACGGTCATCTGCGCGTTGTCGCCGACGATGATCTCGACGTCCTGCGCGTACTGCGCGGAGCCGGTGTGGTTCAGCACGACGATCGAGGAGGAGGACTCCTGCGCCTCGATCACGAGATGCGCATTGGCACGACGGCCCGCGCCGCGGCCGGTGATGTCCACGCGGAACGGCGCGTCGTACGCGGCGTTCTTCGCGGCGACCAGGTGCAGCGCCTGCTCGGTGCGGGCGGAGGCGATCGCGGTGGGCAGGTCCTCGGGGACCAGCACGGAGCCGCGGGGGGCCTCGCCGATCGCGAGGGTCGACGGCTCCGGGGCGCCCTCGGGCACGGAGACCTGGTAGTCCACCGCGGGGTCGCCCTCGCGGTCGTCGGTAGCGGCGTCCTCGAACAGGGCCGAGAAGCGGCGCAGCGGGGTGAACCGCCACTCCTCGATGTCGCTCTTGGGCACGGCGTGCTCGGCGACCTCGAAGGAGCGCAGGCGCGCACCGCGGTTCAGCGCGGCGTGGGCGGCGGAGACCTCCTGGCCGGGGAGGGCCAGGCCCTCCTCCTCCAGCTCCGGGGCGGCGACGGTGTCGGCGCCCTCGAGGGCGGTCCCGGCGGCCACGGGGGCGGCGCCCGCCGCGTGGCCCACGGCCTCGTTCGCGCTCGGGTCCCCGGCGCTCTCGGCACCCTTCACATCAGTGGTCGTCATCAGCCGACTGCTCCTTCCATCTGCAGCTCGATCAGGCGGTTCAGCTCGAGGGCGTACTCCATCGGGAGCTCGCGGGCGATGGGCTCGATGAAGCCGCGCACGATCATCGCCATCGCCTCGGTCTCCTCCATGCCGCGGCTCATCAGGTAGAAGAGCTGCTCCTCGGAGACCTTGGAGACGGTGGCCTCGTGGCCCATCTGGACGTCGTCGACGCGCACGTCGACGTAGGGGTAGGTGTCGGTGCGCGAGATCTGGTCGACCAGCAGCGCGTCGCACAGCACGGTCGAGGCGGAGTGCTCGGCGCCGGGCATGACCTGGACCAGCCCGCGGTACGAGGAGCGGCCGCCGCCGCGCGAGACCGACTTGGAGACGATCGAGCTCGAGGTGTGCGGCGCCATGTGCACCATCTTCGAGCCGGTGTCCTGGTTCTGGCCCTCGCCGGCGAAGGCGACGGAGAGGGTCTCGCCACGGGCGTGCTCGCCCATCAGCCACACGGCCGGGTACTTCATGGTGACCTTCGAGCCGATGTTGCCGTCGACCCACTCCATGACGCCGCCCTGCTCGACCGTGGTGCGCTTGGTGACGAGGTTGTAGACGTTGTTGGACCAGTTCTGGATGGTCGTGTAGCGGACGCGGGCGTCCTTCTTCACGACGATCTCGACGACGGCGCTGTGCAGCGAGTCGGACTTGTAGATCGGCGCGGTGCAGCCCTCGACGTAGTGCACGTACGAGCCCTCGTCGGCGATGATCAGGGTGCGCTCGAACTGGCCCATGTTCTCGGTGTTGATCCGGAAGTAGGCCTGCAGCGGGATCTCGACGTGCACGCCCTTGGGGACGTAGACGAAGGAGCCGCCGGACCACACGGCCGTGTTCAGCGCGGAGAACTTGTTGTCACCCGAGGGGATGACGGTGCCGAAGTACTCCTTGAACAGCTCCGGGTGCTCCTTGAGCGCGGTGTCGGTGTCCAGGAAGATGACGCCCTGCTCCTCCAGGTCCTCGCGGATCTGGTGGTAGACGACCTCGGACTCGTACTGCGCGGCGACGCCGGCGACGAGACGCTGCTTCTCCGCCTCGGGGATGCCGAGTCGGTCGTAGGTCTCCTTGATGTCCTCGGGCAGGTCGTTCCAGTCGGCGACCTGCTTCTCGGTGGAGCGGACGAAGTACTTGATGTCGTCGAAGGCGATGCCGGAGAGGTCCGGGCCCCAGGTGGGCAGCGGCTTCTTGTCGAACAGCTTCAGCGCCTTCAGGCGTCGCTCGAGCATCCACTCGGGCTCGTCCTTGCGTGCGGAGATGTCACGCACGACGTCCTCGGACAGGCCGCGGCGCGCGCTGGCACCGGCCGAGTCCTCGTCGTGCCATCCGAAGGCGTAGTTGCCGATCGAATCGATGATCTCGTCCTGTGAGAGCTTCTCGGGTGCGCTCGTCATGGTGTCCTTCCCTCGGTGAGCGGAATGTGGGTCGTGCAGGCGTGAGCCCCCTGCGCCAGGGTCGCCAGGCGCTGGACGGGGGCTCCGATGATGCGGGAGATGACGCGCGTCTCGGCCTCGCACAGCTCCGGATGGTCCGCCGCTACGTCCAGGACGGGACAGCGGCCGTGGCACAGCTGGGCGGTGACGAGGCTGCGGGGGCCGGAGCCCCCGTCGCGGTGGGTGGCGGGAAGCGGCACGTGCAGGGGGCGGACGGTGGTGGCGTAGCCGCGCTCGGTCAGCAGCTGCGCGAGCAGCTCGAGCCGACCGGCCGCGGTGACGTCCTCCCCCGTGCGCTCCTCGGTCTCGGCGACCCGCTCGGCGAGCCGCCGCTCCCAGTCGGCGACCCGACGCTCCGCGAGCGCCGTGACCGCGCCCTCGCCGCCGTGGCGGGCGAGCTCGTCGACCGCCATGACCGCGAGCTCGTCGTAGCCGCCGGCGAGGTCCTCGTGCGCCGACGGGGACAGCACGAAGGTCTTGCTCGGTCGTCCGCGGCCGCGGTGGGCCACGGGCACCTCGTGCTCGGCGATGGTCCCCTCGGCCTCGAGGGCCGCGAGGTGGCGACGCACCGCCGCGCTGGTGAGGCCGAACCGCTCGGCGAGCTGCCGGGCAGTGATGGGTCCGTGCGTGGAGATGGCCTCGACGAGCCGGTCGCGCGTGGTGTGCGCGGGGCTCGCCGCGAGATCCTGCTCAGCCATCGTCACTCCCTCCTCCTCGACCGCGTTCATTTTACAACAGGATGCTTTCCAAATACTTCCCGGGCCGTGTGCCCCCGACCACCAAGGGTGCCCTTACCTGCGGAGTCGCCCACCGCGGGGGCGACGTACGACAGGGCTTCCGTGTACTCCCATTTTCAACTATCATGGCATCGATACCGACGACCGAGAGCGAGGGGACCCACCATGCACGAGGACCACCAGACCGCCGCGCCCGCCGAGGAGCACTCGACGCGGGGCGCCTACGTCGCCACCGGCAAGGCGTTCGACCGGGACATGAACTACATCGACGACCGGATCACGCGCGACGGCCGCGACGGCTGGCCCGTCGAGCCCGGACGCTACCGGCTGATCGCCGCACGCGCCTGCCCCTGGGCGAACCGCACGCTGATCTCCCGGCGCCTGCTGGGACTCGAGGACGTGCTCTCGGTCGGCATGCCCGGCCCGACCCACGACAAGCGGTCCTGGACCTTCGACCTCGACGAGGGCGGCGTCGATCCCGTGCTCGGCTACAAGCGCCTGCAGCAGGCGTACTTCGCGCGCTTCCCCGACTACCCGCGCGGCATCACCGTCCCCGCCGTCGTCGACCTGCCCACGAAGGCCGTGGTCACCAACGACTTCCAGCAGATCACCCTGGACTTCGCGACCGAGTGGGCCGACCACCACCGCGCCGGCGCCCCGGACCTCTACCCCGAGGCGCTGCGCGAGGAGATCGACGCGCTGAACAAGTGGATGCTGCACCGCGTCAACAACGGCGTGTACAAGGTCGGCTTCGCCGGCTCGCAGGAGGTCTACGAGCAGGAGTACCGCCTGCTGTGGGAAGCGCTCGACGAGCTCGAGGAGCGCCTGGGACGCAGCCGCTACCTCATGGGCCCCTCGATCACCGAGGCCGACATCAGGCTGTTCCCGACGCTCATCCGCTTCGACCCCGTCTACCACGGTCACTTCAAGGCGAACCGCCAGCTGCTGTCGACGATGCCGAACCTGTGGAACTACACCAAGGACCTCTTCCAGACCCCGGGCTTCGGCGACACCGTCGACGTCGCGCAGATCAAGCGCCATTACTACTATGTGCACGAGGACCTCAACCCCACGCAGATCGTGCCGCTCGGCCCCGCGCTCGAGCCGCTCCTGGACGCCCACGACCGCGACCGCTTCGAGACCGACACCTGGGGCCCCGGGGGCACCGCCCCCGAGGCGCCGCTCGCCGCGGAGGTCGTCGACCCCGCCCACACCCCGCTGCACGTCACCGGTCGCTGACCGCGGCGCACCGCGTCCCGGGAGCACCCCCGCCCGCGTCGGTGAGGGATCCGTCATCACCCGGCCCCCGAGGAGCCCCGCCTCCTCGGGGGCCGGGGGCGTTCGGCCTACGATGGGGCGGCCATGGACGACCACTCCCCCGCGCTCGTCGCGACCGACCTCACGCTCTCCTACGGCGCCGTGCGCGCGCTGGACGGTCTGAGCCTCACTGCCCGCCGCGGCGAGGTGACCGCCCTGCTCGGACCCAACGGCGCCGGGAAGACGACCGCCGTCTCCTGCGCGACGGGCCTGCTCCGCCCGGACTCCGGCACCGTGCGCGTGCTGGGCGCCGACCCCTGGCGGGCGAGCCCCGCCCACCGGGCGCGCGTGGGCGTGATGATCCAGGACGGCGGACTCGCCTCCGGGGCGGGCGCCCTGCAGCTGCTGCGCTACGGCGCGAGCCTCCACGCCGCGCCGCTCGACGTCGACGAGGTCGCCGAGCACCTCGGCATCCACGACTTCGCCCGCACCCTCGTGCGGCGCCTCTCCGGCGGCCAGCGCCAGCGCCTCGCGCTGGCCCTGGCGATCATCGGCCGCCCCGACCTCGTCTTCCTCGACGAGCCCACCGCGGGGATGGACCCCTCGATCCGTCGCCGCGTGCGCGAGCTCGTGCGGGGCCTGGCGCGCACGGGCACCGCCGTCGTGCTCACCACCCACCTCATGGACGACGTCGTCGGCCTCGCCGACGCCGTCCGCGTCATCTCCCGCGGCCGGGTGCTCGCCGCCGGCACCGTCCAGGAGGTCATCCGCGAGCACCGCGGGGACGACGGCGGCCTCACCCTCCGGGCGACCGCGAGCGGCATCGCCCCCGAGGCCGCCCCCGCGCTCGAGAGGGACCTCCGGGAGACGGCCGCCCGGCACGGCGCCCGCCTGGAGGTCTCCAGCGCCGCGGCCGCCGATCTCGAGTCCGTGCTGCTGGACCTCATGGACCGCGACCGCACCGACGCGTCCGGGACCGCGCCCGAGACCGGGCAGCCCCGGTCCGACGACGACTCGAGGGCAGGAGCCGACCGATGACCACCGCCCCCGCACCGCGGACCGCCGACGTCGACCGCGTCCCGCGCCCAGCACCGATGCGCCGCCGTGTCCTCGCCCATGCCGGGCTCGAGGCGCGGGTGCTGCTGTCCAACGGCGAGCAGCTCATGGTCGCCATCGCGCTGCCGGCGATGGTCCTCATCGGGCTGCGACTGCTCCCCGTCGGCCGGATCGACGGGGTCGCGCCGATCGAGACCGCGATCTCCGCGACCCTCGCCACCGCCCTCATCTCGACCTCCTTCACCTCGCAGGCGATCGTCACCGGCTTCGACCGGCGCAACGGGGTGCTGCGCTGGATCGCGACGACGCCGCTCGGGCGCGGCGGCTATCTCGCCGGGAAGATCCTCGCGACCCTCGCCACGCACGTCCTGCAGGTGCTGGTGCTCGGCCTGCTCGCCGTGGCCCTCGGCTGGCGCCCCGAGCTCGGAGGACTGCTCGCGATGATCCCCGTGTGGCTCGTGGGCACGGTCGCCTTCGGGTCCCTCGGGCTGCTGATCGCCGGCCTGCTGCGCACCGAGGCGGTGCTGGCCGTCTCGAACCTCGTGTTCGTGCTGCTGGTCGCCGTGGGCGGGGTCGCCTTCCCCACCACCTCCTTCCCGCGGATCCTCGGCGGCCTCGCCGATCTCCTGCCCTCCGGAGCGCTCGGAGAGCTCATGCGCGCCTGCCTCGCGGGCACGCCGTTCCCGCCCGGCTCCGCGGTGGTGCTGCTGCTGTGGGCGACGGCCGGGGTCGCCGCCGTGGTGCGCTGGTTCCGCTGGACCGACGCCTGAACGCCCGGGATGGGGGATCCCTCGCATCCACCGCCCGCATCCAGGCACCGCCCCGCCGCGGAAACTAGACTTCGAGCATGTCCAGCCCCGCCCTCGCCGACCCGCGCACCCCCGAGCGCCACGGTCGGATCACCACCCTGCCCGACCGCTCCCTGACCTCCTGGGGACCGCAGCGCCGCGCTCGGCTCGCCGCCGTCGCGCTCTGGGGCAACCTCATCAGCCAGATGGGGATCATCCTCTCCGGCGGGGCGGTGCGGCTGACGGGCAGCGGCCTGGGCTGCTCAGGCTGGCCCTACTGCGAGCCGGGCACCTTCACCCCCGAGCTGACCCTCGAATCGGGGATCCACCCCTTCGTCGAGTTCGGCAACCGCACCCTGACGGGCGTGCTGAGCGTCTTCGCCGTCGCCGTGCTGCTGGTGACCTACCGCTGGCTGACGCACAAGGGCAAGGGCTTCCGGAGGCTGGCCTGGGTGCCGCTGATCGGCACCGCCGTGCAGGCGCTGCTGGGGGCCTTCGTGGTCTGGTTCGACCTGCACCCGGGCGTGGTCAGCCCCCACTTCCTCATCTCCCCCGTGCTCGGGGCGCTCTCGATGGTGCTCCTGGTCCGGCTGTACGACGGGGACGGCCCGGTGCGCCTTGTGGTCCCCTCCCGCCTGCTGTCCCTCTACGTGCCGCTGGCCGTGGTGGGCTTCGCGGTGCTGATCCTGGGCACCCTCGTGACCGCCACCGGCCCCCACTCGGGCGATGCCGGGGAGGTGACGCGCCTTATGGTCTCCCCCGTGCTGATCACCCGCTTCCACTCGATCGCCGTGTACCTCTTCCTCGCCCTGCTGATCGCGCTGCTGATCGCCCTGCACCGCGGCGGAGCGCGCCGCGAGGCGCTCACGGCGTCCTGGTGGCTGCTCGCGGCGACCCTCGCCCAGGGCGTGATCGGCTACATCCAGTACTTCACCGGCCTGCCCGAGCTGGTCGTCTTCAGCCACCTCCTCGGCGCCGCGCTCTTCGCGCCGCTGATCGCCTGGGTCGGCGCCCGGCTCGTGACCTGGCAGGAGGCGCGATGATCCTCGGCAGGCGCCGCCGCAGCTCCACCCAGGAGCTGCCCACCACCGAGCAGGCCCGTCCGGCCGGCGAGTTCGTGGCCTCCGTCCTCTCGCACCTGCGCGAGACGGTGGACGTGGGCTGGAACCTCCTGGACGTCGACGCGGAGGCGCACCGCCTGATCCGCGAGGCCGGCGCGACCAGCTGCTACATCGACTACCACCCCGTCTTCGGCGCCTCGCCCTTCGGGCACGTCATCTGCACCTCGCTGAACGAGGGCGTGCTGCACGGCCGCCCCTACGACCGGGTCCTCGAGGACGGGGACCTGCTCTCCCTCGACTTCGCCGTCGCGGTCGAGGGCTGGGTCGCGGACTCCTGCCTGACGATCCCCGTGGGCACGCCGCGTGCGGAGGACCTGCAGCTGATCCGCGACACCGAGAAGGTGATGTGGGCCGGGATCGACCAGGTCACCGCCGGCGCGACCGTGGGCGACATCGGCTTCGCCGTCATGAACGAGGCGACCGCGCTCGGCTACTCGATCAACGACCGCTTCGGCGGGCACGGCGTGGGTCGCACCATGCACGAGGCTCCCTTCGTCCCCAACCACGGCACGCCCGGAGGCGGCGCGGAGCTCGTGGCCGGGCAGCTGATCACGGTCGAGCCGTTCCTCGTGCCGACCACCTCTGAGCTCGTCGTGGACGAGCGGGACGGCTGGACGCAGCTGGCGGCCGACGGCTCCCGCGGCGCGCATGCGGAGCACACCCTGCAGGTCACCGACGGTGCGCCGATCATCCTCACCGCACGGGCGGACGACCCCTCCTCGCGCAGCTCGCTGGGCTGAGCCGCCGGGTCCTCAGAGGAGCGCGCGGAGGCTCCGCGCGATGCCGGGGACGTCCAGGCCCTGGGCGGCGAGGATCGCGTCGCGCTTGGCGTGCGCGATGAACTCGAGGTGCACGCCCAGGCAGTGGACGACGGGACCGGGCGCGGAGGGCGTCGCCCGGGCCGCCAGGCGCGTGCCGAGCGCCGCGCCGACGCCCCGCTCGGCCAGGCCGTCCTCGAGTGTGAGGACCGCACGGGCCCCGGCGGCGAGATCGAGGAGCTCTTCGCGTAGCGGGAGCGCGCGGACGGGGTCGAGGACGACGATGTTGGCCCCCGGGCGGGTGCGGGCGATCTCCTCCGCGGCGGCGACGGCGCGGTCGGCGAGGGCGCCGACGGAGACCAGCAGAACGTCGATCGGCGCCTCGGCGTCCCCGGCGAGCACGTCGCCGGCGGGAAGCTGGACCAGCGCCGGCAGCTCCGCGGGGCAGACCCCCTTGGGGAAGCGCACGATCGACGGTCCCGGGGTGCCGAGCGCGGTGGGGACGGCCTCGTCCAGACGGGCCCCGTCGCGCGGCGCCCAGAGGGTCAGCCCGGGCACCTGCGTGGCGAGCGCCAGATCCCAGATCCCGTGGTGGCTCGGACCGTCATCGCCCGTCACCCCGGCCCGGTCGAGCGTGATCGTCACGTCCTCGCCGTGGAGGGCGAGATCCAGCAGCAGCTGGTCGTGGGCGCGGTTGAGGAAGGTCGCATAGAGGGCGACGAGGGGCCGACGGCCCCCGGCCGAGAGCCCCGCGGCCGTGTCGAGGGCGAGCTGCTCGGCGATCCCGACGTCGAGGACCCGCTCGGGCATCTCCTGCTGCATCGGGGTCAGGCCGACGGGGTCGATCATCGCGGCGCTGAGGGCGACGACCCGCTCGTCGGAGCGGGCCGAGGCGAGCACCGCCTCGCCCAGGCGCGCGCTCCAGGTGCGGGCGGCGGGCTTCGTCGCCTCCTCGCCGTCGAGGGAGAACGGGCCGGTGGCGTGCCAGTGGTCGACGGCGTCGGACTCGGCGCGGGCGAACCCCGCGCCCTTGCGGGTGGTGACGTGGAGGATGACCCCGGCGCTGTCGGGGTCCTCGGCGGCCGTGCGGGCCGCGGCGGTGGCCGCTGCGAGCGCGTCGAGGTCGTGGCCGTCGACGGGTCCCAGGTAGCTCAGGCCCAGCAGGGTGAAGAGGTCCTGGCCCGGCAGCACCTCCCCCGCGCGCAGGGCGGCGAGGTGGTGGGCGATCCCGCCGACGGTCGGCGCATAGGAGCGGGTGTTGTCGTTGAGCACCACGACGGTGCGCGCGCCGCGGTCGGCGGCGAGCTCGTTGAGCGCCTCGAGGCCGACGCCGCCGGTGAGCGCGCCGTCCCCGATCACGGCGACCGCCACACCCTGCTCCCCCGCGAGGCGGTGGGCCCGGTCCAGCCCGTGCGCCCAGGCGATGGAGCCCGAGGCGTGGGAGTTCTCGACCACGTCGTGCGGGGACTCGCCGCGGTCCGGATAGCCGGAGGTGCCGCCCTCGCGGCGCAGCCCCTGGAGCTCGGCGCGCGCGGTGAGCATCTTGTGCACGTAGGCCTGGTGCCCGGTGTCGAAGACGATCGGCTCGTCCGGGGAGCGGAACTCGCGGTGCAGCGCGAGGGTCAGCTCGACCACGCCGAGGTTCGGCCCGAGATGGCCGCCGTGCTCGGCACAGATCTCCACCAGGCGGCGTCGCAGGGTGCGGGCGAGGCCCGGGAGCTCCGCGGCGTCCAGGGCCCGCAGCGCGTCCGGGTCCGAGGGGATCGGCACCTCGGCGGGCGGGCGCGGGGAGTCCGCCTCGGGACGCGACGGTCCGGGCACGGGGTCCCGACGGGTCGGTGCGACAGCGCGATGCTCAGTGGTGGACACGCACGGTCCTCCCTCGGGGACGGGATCGGGACCCGCCCAGCGTACGTCGTCCTGACCTGCCGCGACGCGGAACATGGTCACAGATGTGCACATCTTCACCGGGGATTCACGGGACCCCGCCGGGATGTGCAACGCGGTGCAGACGGGCCGGGCAGGGGTGCGCTGCCCGGCCCTGGACGCGACCGCGCCCCGGAGCCGAGCAGGCTCCGGGGCGCGGTGGTCACAGCACGTCGATCAGGCTGTAGCTGATCTCCTGATCTCCTGCCGTTCGTCCCTCACAGCACGTCGATCAGGCGGAATCCGACTGCCTGATCTCCTGCCGTTCGTTCCTCACAGCACGTCGATCAGGCGACGAGCGAGCGGAGGACGTACTGCAGGATGCCGCCGTTGCGGAAGTAGTCCGCCTCGCCGGGGGTGTCGATGCGGACGACCGCGTCGAACTCCACCGAGGTGCCATCTTCCTTGGTCGCGACGACCTTGACCGTCTTCGGGGTCGTGCCCTCGTTCAGGGCGGTGATCCCGGTGAAGGAGAAGGTCTCGGTGCCGTCGATCCCGAGGGACTCGGCGGTCTCGCCGGCGGGGAACTGCAGCGGGAGGACGCCCATGCCGATCAGGTTCGAGCGGTGGATGCGCTCGAAGCTCTCGGCGATGACGACCTCGACGCCGAGGAGCTTGGTGCCCTTGGCCGCCCAGTCGCGGGAGGAGCCGGTGCCGTACTCCTTGCCGGCCAGGACCACGAGCGGGATGTCCTGCTCGGCGTACGCCTGGGCCGCGTCGTAGATGAACTCCTGCTCGCCGGTCAGGAAGTTCTTCGTGTACCCGCCCTCGACGCCGTCGAGGAGCTGGTTCTTGATGCGGATGTTCGCGAAGGTGCCGCGGATCATCACCTCGTGGTTGCCGCGGCGGGAGCCGTAGGAGTTGAAGTCCTTGCGGGCGACGCCGTGCTCCTGGAGGTACTTCCCGGCCGGGGAGTCGAGCTTGATCGCGCCGGCGGGCGAGATGTGGTCGGTCGTGGTCGAGTCGCCGACCTTGACCAGCACGCGGGCGCCGGAGACGTCCTTCACCGGCTCGGGCGTCGCCTCCATGCCCTCGAAGTACGGGGGCTTGCGCACGTAGGTGGACTCGGAGTCCCAGTCGAAGGTCGCGCCCTCGGGGGTCTCCAGGCTCCGCCAGCGCTCGTCACCGGTGAAGACGTCCTTGTAGTCCTCCTGGAACATCTCCTGGGAGATCGACTCGGCGATGACCTGCTCCACCTCGGTGGGGTTCGGCCAGATGTCGCGCAGGTAGACGTCCTGGCCGTCCGCGTCCTGTCCGAGCGGGTCGTTCTCGAAGTCGAAGTCCATGGTGCCCGCGAGCGCGTAGGCGATGACCAGCGGCGGGGACGCCAGGTAGTTCATCTTCACGTCGGGGTTGATGCGGCCCTCGAAGTTGCGGTTGCCCGAGAGCACCGCGGTGACGGCGAGGTCCTTCTCGGCGATGGCCTCGGAGATCTCCGGGGACAGCGGGCCGGAGTTGCCGATGCAGGTGGTGCAGCCGTAGCCGACGAGATGGAAGCCGAGCGACTCCAGCGCCGGCCACAGGCCCGCCTTGGTGTAGTAGTTCGTGACCACCTGGGAGCCGGGGGCCATGGAGGTCTTCACCCACGGCTTGGCGACCAGGCCCCGGTCCACGGCGTTGCGGGCCAGCAGGCCCGCCGCCATCATCACCGAGGGGTTGGAGGTGTTGGTGCACGAGGTGATCGAGGCGATCGAGACGATGCCGTGGTCGATCGAGAAGTCCTCGCCCTTGACCTGCACCGGGTCCGAGGCGCGGCCGACGGCGTGCTGGTGCTCCGGGGCGGCGCCGCCGGACTCGTTGTCCGAGTCGGGGGTGGCCGGGTCCGAGGCGGGGAAGGAGCCGTCGCCGTTGCCGGGCACCGGGTGGCCCGTCGCGTAGGACGGCAGCACCTCGCGGAAGGACTCCTTGGCCTCGGTGAGCACGATGCGGTCCTGGGGACGCTTCGGGCCGGCGATCGAGGGCACCACGGTGGACAGGTCGAGCTCAAGGTACTCGGAGTACTCGACCTCCTTCGAGGGGTCGTGCCACAGGCCCTGGCGCTTGGCGTAGGCCTCGACGAGCTCGAGCTGCTCCTCGGTGCGGCCGGTCAGGCGCATGTAATCCACGGTCACGTCGTCGATCGGGAAGATCGCACAGGTCGAGCCGAACTCGGGGCTCATGTTGCCGATGGTCGCGCGGTTCGCGAGCGGCACCTGGGAGACGCCCTCGCCGTAGAACTCGACGAACTTGCCCACCGCGCCGTGCTCGCGGAGCATCTCGGTGATCGTCAGGACGACGTCGGTCGCGGTCGCGGCCGGCGGGATCTCGCCGGTGAGCTTGAAGCCCACCACGCGCGGGATCAGCATCGACACGGGCTGGCCGAGCATCGCGGCCTCGGCCTCGATGCCGCCGACGCCCCAGCCCAGCACGCCCAGGCCGTTGACCATGGTGGTGTGGGAGTCGGTGCCGACGCAGGAGTCGGGGTAGGCGCGCAGCACGCCGTCGACCTCACGGGTCATGACCGTGCGGGCCAGGTACTCGATGTTGACCTGGTGGACGATGCCGGTGCCCGGGGGGACGACCTTGAAGTCGTCGAAGGCGGTCTGGCCCCAGCGCAGGAACTGGTAGCGCTCGCGGTTGCGCTCGTACTCGTGCTCCATGTTCTGCTCGAGCGCATCGAGGCGACCGGCCACGTCGATCATCACGGAGTGGTCGATGACCATCTCCGCGGGGGCGAGGGGGTTGATCTTCTCGGGATCGCCGCCGAGATCCTCCACGGCCTCGCGCATGGTGGCCAGGTCCACGACGCAGGGCACGCCGGTGAAGTCCTGCATGATCACGCGGGCGGGGGTGAACTGGATCTCGACCGACGGGTCCGCCGTGGCGTCCCAGCCGGCGAGCGCGCGGACGTGGTCGGCGGTGATGTTCGCCCCGTCCTCCGTGCGCAGCAGGTTCTCCAGCAGGATCTTGAGGCTGTAGGGAAGCTTCTCGGCGCCCTCGACGGCGTCGAGCGCATAGATCTCGTAGTCGGCGCCGCCGACGGCGAGGTTCTGCTTGGCGGCGAATGAGTCGACTGTGCTCATCGGACGCACTCCTTCGGTAGGTGTTCGACCCCTCCATCGTAGGCGCGCGGCTCGCACGGGGCGGCCGAACGCGCACCTCGGCCGGAGGCCGGGCGGAGAGGGGGTGCCGAGGCGCTCCCCGGCAGGTATCTTGAAGTCAAGATAAATACTACCACGCGGCGGGACCCGATGCTGACAGGTCGTCAGCTGCGCGGCGCGTGTCGCGCTCAGGCGGCCGTGCGCTCGAGCACCACGACGGACTCGACGTGGTGGGTGTGCGGGAAGAGGTCGAAGGCGCGCAGGTCCGCGACCTGCCAGCCCTTCCCCTCGATCGCCGCGAGGTCGCGGGCGAGGGTCGCGGGCTCGCACGAGACGTACACGATGCGCTGTCGCACCGCAGTGGCGAGCAGGCCCATCAGCTCGACGCCGGCTCCCGCGCGCGGCGGGTCCAGGACGACGACGTCGACCCCGCCGCGGCGCGCCCGCACCCAGTCGGCGACGTCGGCCGTGGCGGTGGAGGCCTGCGGCAGGTCCTCGAGGTTCTCGGCGGCGAGCTGCGAGGCGCGACGGTTGCCCTCGACGGAGACGACCGAGCCGTCCCGGCCCACCTGCTCCGCGGCCAGCGCCGCGAAGACGCCCACCCCGCCGTAGAGGTCCCAGGCGCTGCCGCCGGTCGGGGCGTGGAGCACGCCGCCGACGACCTCGGTGAGCAGCTCGGCGGCCCGTCGGTGCGACTGCCAGAAGCCGGTCGCGCTGACCGAGAACATGCGCTCGCCCAGGCGCTCGTGGACGGTGCCGTCGCCGCGCAGCGGGACCAGTCCGCGCGCGATGCGGACCGCGACGTCGGCGTCCCCCCAGCTCTCGGGGATCACCACGGCCTCGGGGTCGAGGTCCCGGCCGATCAGCACCACGGAGGCGGGCCCGGCGGACGGGGCGACAGCGTCGATCGCCTCGGTGCCCTCGGGCGCCGTCCACTCCCCCAGCCCCAGCTCCCGCACGGCCTGCGCGGACAGCGGGTCCTCGCCGACGGGACGCACCTCGTGGGAGCGCCAGCCGCGCATGCCCACCTCGCCGTCGGGGCCGACCGCGTAGCGCACGCGGGTGCGCCAGCCGAGACCGTCGACGTCATGCGGTGCGGGCTCGACCTGCACCTGCTCGATGGGGAAGCTCGTCACACCGGCACGACGCAGCAGCTCCTGCATGACCTCGCTCGCGATGCGGCGCTGTGCGGGCAGGGCGATGTGCGCCCACTCGGCGCCGCCGACGCCGTCGACCCCGGCCTCCTCCCAGACGGAGGGGACCCGGTCCGGCCCCGCCTCGAGCACGTCGAGGGCCTCGGCGCGCCAGAAGCGCGCATCGGCCTTCTCGCGGGGGTCGTCGAGGAGGCGGGCCGTGACGGTCTCCCCCGGTGCCGTGCCGCGCACGAACACGACGCGCCCCTCGTGGCGGGCGATGAAGGTCCCGCCCGCGGCAGGGGGGCCGACCGTCAGCGTGAGGAGTCGCTCACCGAGGGCGGGACTGTTCGGCGCGCTGTCGACATCGGGGGTCATCGGACCACACTCCTCCATTCCGGGTCCGAGCTCGGCTCGGACGGCGGCACTGCGTACGCGGGCACATCGCGCACCATCATCTCATCCAGTGGACGGTTCTCGGACCGTCGGGCGCGCTGTCGGCCCGCCGGTCGTCCCGGCGCGGGCTCAGCGCAGTCCGCGGCGGGCGAGGAGACCGCGGTGCATCAGCCACACGAGATAGGCGATCACCGCGAAGGCCGGCAGGCCCATCGCGATCTTCGCGGCGCCGAGCGCCGCGACCTGCCCGGTCAGCAGCAGCGGCAGCTGGACCGCGAGCTTGGCGGCGTAGAGGCCCGCGAACAGCAGCGTGGCACGGGAGTAGACCCGGCGGCCGTCCTCGTGCTCGCGCCAGTCCTTGACCCTCGGGTCCAGCAGGGCGACGAGCACCCCCACCAGCGGATGGCGCAGCGCGAGGGAAGCCAGCAGCACGGCGAGGGAGACGGCGTTGGTGACGATGCCCGGCCAGTAGAAGTCCGTGCCCTCCCCGGAGCGGACGGCCAACAGCCCGCCGAGGGCCACCCCGAGCAGGCCGCCGATGACGGTCGAGGGGCTCTGGCGCTGCACGAGGCGGACCACCAGCATGACCACGACCGCCGCAACGGCGACTCCCGCCGCGAGCGCCACGGCGCCGGTGGCGACGAAGAGCACGACGAACAGCAGCGTCGGCAGGACGGACTCGACGATCCCGCGCCGGCCGCCGATCGCGTCGGCGACGGAGAACTGCTCCTCCTGCAGCACCGCGCCGAGGCCGCCGCGCGGGGACTGCTCGGCGCCGGGCTCCCGGCCCGTCTCCTTCCCCTCGGCGACGACGGGGGCGTGCTCGGGGTCCCCGGCGCCCTCGCGGGCCGGTGCGGGGTCCTCGCCGCGACGATGGGTGCTCATCCGACCTCGGTGATCTCGGGGCCCCGTGCCAGCGGGTCCAGGGGGCCGGAGCGGATCTGGCTGAGCCCCGGGCGCTCTCCGGGCAGGTGCAGCGGGATCAGCTCCTGGGGTGCCATCGCCTCGGTGCCGCGCACGACGACCAGGCGGGAGACCAGGGTCTCGAACCGACGGGACTGCTCGGGGTCGGCGAGCGCCTTGCCGGTGAGGATCGCGCGGAGGAACCAGCGCCTCCCGTCGATGCCCATGAAGCGGGCGGGCCGGTAGCCGGTGCGTCCGTCGGCCCGCTTGACGGGCAGGCGCGTGATCAGCTCGGTGCCGAACACGCCGGGGCGGGTCTCGGCGGTGCCGCCCTGCTTCACCACGGAATCGCGCAGCGAGGTGCGCACGTCCTCCCACAGCCCTCGCGACTTCGGGGCGGCGAAGGCCTGCACCTGCAGCGAGGAGCCCTCGATGACGAGGTTCGCGCCGGTGACGGCGCTGGTGCGCTGGTCCACCTCCATCCTCAGCTCCATGCCGTCGACGGTGGGCACGAGGAGTCCACCGAGGTCGATGCGGTCCTCCTCGGGCGCATCGGCCTCGTCGTAGGGGCCGTCCTCGAGATGGTCGGCGCGAGGGGCGTCGTCCGCCTCGTCCGCCTCGTCCTGATCGCCCGTCTCGTCCTCGTCGTCCGCCTCGTCCTCGGAGCGGGCGTCGTCCTCGGCGCCCTCGTCCTCCGGGGCGTCGTCGAGCTCAGGCGAGTCGGAGCCCAGGGCGTCCAGCCCCTCGATCTCCTCGGGCTCCTGCCGCTTCCTGCGGGAGAACAGTCCCATGGTCATCCCTCCTGGTGGTGAGCGCCGCCGAAGCCGCCGCTGGAGCCGAAGCCGGCCGAGGAGCGATCGGTCTCCTCGAGATCCTCCACCTCGACCAGCGCGGGCGCCAGGAACGGCACCACCACGAGCTGGGCGATGCGGTCCCCGACGTGCAGGGCGAAGTCCGTGGTCGGATCGGTGTTGTGCAGCGCGACCTTGAGCGGTCCGCGATAGCCGGCGTCCACGATACCGGGGCCGTTCAGGACGGTGACCCCGTGCTTCGCGGCGAGTCCGGAGCGGGGGCATACCATGCCCACCGTGCCGGGCGGCAGCGCGACGGCGAGGCCGGTGTCGACCAGGGCGCGCCCGCCGGCGGGGATCACGAGGTCCTCGGCGCTGGCGAGGTCGAGCCCGGCGTCGTCGGCGTGGGCGCGGTGCGGGAGCGGGGCCTCGCCGGTGCGGCGGATGCGCAGCGGCGCGGTGGATGCGGGGTCGGATGACATGGTGCCCAGGGTATGGGGTGCGACGGGGAGGACGTGCATCTCGGCGCCCAGGGAGCCCGGGATGCGCGTGACATCATGACGGCATGTCCGCCTCCGCCGTGCCGTCCGCCTCCGCCCCCGCCGCCGAGGAGCCGCTCTACCGCGAGCGTCTCCTGCCCGGGATCGGCACCTGGGTGGTCGGGATCCTGATCGGCGCCGCGCTGGGCCTCGTGATCGTCCCGCTCAGCCTCACGGCCGCGCTCGTGCTGTCCGTGGTCTCCATCGCCGTCGCGGTCGGCGTGATCCTCGCGTACTCGCCTGTGCTGGAGGTCTCCGGCGGCGAGTTCCGGGTGGGCCGGGCCCGGATCGGCGTGACGCTCCTGGGCGAGCCCGAGGTGCAGCGGGACGAGCAGTGGGCGCTCACGATCGGCCAGGACTTCGAGCCGCTCGCCCACCACTCCGTGCGCGGATGGACGCGCAGCGGCCTGCGGGTGGAGGTGCTCGACGAAGAGGACCCGACCACCGCCTGGGTCGCCTCGACCCGGCGCCCGGAGGATCTCGCTCTCGCCCTGCGCACCGCCCAGCAGCGGGCGCGCCGCGCCGCCTGACCCCTGCCCCGCGGGACGCGGCGACCCTCCGTCGCCGCGGGCACCGGTCCCGACATGGCGAAGCGGCACCTCCCCGAGGGGAGGTGCCGCTTCCGTGCTGCGAGGACGGGCGCCGAGGTGCCCCGCCCGCACGACGGCTCAGGCCGCCGCGCACTCCTTGCAGATGATGAGGGTGCCCTCGACGTGATCGATCTGGCTGCGGTGCTTCACGAGGAAGCAGCTGGCGCAGGTGAACTCGTCGGCCTGGCGGGGAAGCACGCGCACGGACAGCTCCTCGCCGGAGAGGTCCGCGCCGGGGAGCTCGTAGGAGTCGGCCGCCTCGGCCTCGTCCTCGTCGACCGTGGGGGTCGCCGCCTCGTTCCGTCGGCCCTTCAGCTCCTCGATGGAGTCGTCGTTCGACTCGTCGTCGTTCTTGCGCGGGGCGTCGTAATCAGTGGCCATCTAGGGTCCGTTCCTGGTTGTCTGCGGGGTCGTACGACCTGGGGGTGAGCATCTCCGCGCCGGTGCGGCCACAGGGACCGCATCCGACCGGTCCGGGTCCCAACGCTGAATGCGGCGGCATTATTGCAGAGGACCCCGAGGGCGGCAACACGCATTCCGCCGGGTCGACCGCCCGGTCGCCGAGCTCCCCGGGACGCGCCCGGGCGCGTCCCGTCGCCGCCCAGGTGGGACGGGGTAGGGTCACTGCCTAGACTGTGCCTGCGAGCGACCAGGCTCCGAGGCCATTCTCGGACGGAGAGGACGACGATGCGCGAGCTCGATCTCGACGGGATCCACGACGACGGGGAGCATCTGCTCCTGGTCGACTCCGACGGCGATCGGTACACCCTGCGGATCGACCGCGCGCTGCGCGCCGCGGTGCGCTCGGACCGTCCCGCGCTGGGCATGATCCAGGCGGCCGACGCGGCGCCGCTGCGCCCCAAGGAGATCCAGGCGATGCTCCGTGCGGGCCGCAGCGCCGAGGAGATCTCGGAGACCTCCGAGATCCCGCTCGAGCACGTGCGCCGCTACGAGGGGCCGGTCCTCGCCGAGCGCGAGTGGACCGCCCAGCGCGCCCGGACCTTCCCCGTCGGCCGGGGCGGCCCCGCCCTGTACGAGGTCGTCTCCGAGCGCCTCGCCGCCCGCGAGGCGACGGGCGAGGTCGCCTGGGACGCCTGGCGCCGCCCCGACGGGACGTGGACGCTCGAGCTGACCTTCTCCGCCGGGGGCCGCACGCGGCAAGCGCACTGGGCGGCCGATGTGGAGACCCGCAGCGTCTCCCCCGTCGACGACGAGGCGCGCTGGATCAGCGACGAGGACGCCCCGCCGGAGTCGAGCCGCGGTCGCGGACGGCTCCAGGCCGTGAAGAGCTCCGTCTACGACCAGGAGGCCGACGGCGACACCCGCCGTGCCCGCACCTGGCCGCCGCGTCGCCCCGTGGCCGAGGAGCACCCCTCGGTGCTCGAGGACAGCGAGCTCGACGCGCTCAACGCCCGCCGCGGGATGCGCTCCGTGCCGCGCCCCGACGACTCCGCGCCCGTCTGGTCGGGCCTGGACGAGACGGCCGAGGACGGCATCGCGCCCGACGCCGCCGGCCCCGAGGCCGATCTGCAGGGCGCCCCGGACGCGGACGACGGCGCGCACGAGGAGTCGCACGACCCGGACGTCGAGGCGCTGCGCGAGCACGCCGCCGATCCCTCGCAGGAGGAGCCCGCGGAGGTCGCCGACGACGAGGAGTCGGCGGCCGACGAGACCGGGACAGCTCCGACCGAGGACGCCCAGGAGGACGCCGGCCCGGGCGACGCGGACCGGACCCCGGACGAGCCCGAGATCCGTTACCAGGACACGATCGACCTCACCCCGCTGCCAGGCTTCGACGACGCTCCCGAGGCGGCCGCCCGGGGCGAGGAGACGGGTTCCGAGGACGACGGGGGCGGCTCCCGCAAGGCGAAGAAGTCCGGCCGGACGAAGAGCAAGCGCGCCTCGATGCCCAGCTGGGACGAGATCGTCTTCGGCTCCAAGCACGACTGACGCGGCTGACCCGCTCCAGGGGCTCTGCGCGCGTCCCTCCCCCGTTCCGGCGGGTGCGGCGGGCTCCGGTCAGGTCTGAGCGCGCACCAGCGGCACGAGCGCCTCGGCTGCCGTGAGCGAGCCGTGCACGCCGACCATGCGCCGCGCCGTCTCCGGCCGGCGCGAGTAGTCGTCGGCGCCCCAGCGACCCCGCGCGAGGGCCAGCACGTCCGGCAGCCGCCCCGCGACGTGAGGAGGCACCGCCGTGCCGGGTGGGGCGAGCAGTCCCGCGGCGAGCACCTGCTCCCGGGTGAGCACGAGCGCCCGCTCCCCCATCAGCTCCGTCATCCGCGCGGCCAGCTCCTCGGCCGCGCCCCGGCCCGGCACCGCGTGGAGGGCGAGCGCCCGCGCCTCCCCCGTCACCTCGGCCACCAGCGCCAGCACCTCGGGATGCTCGGCGAGGTCGAGGGTGCGCTCCGGGGAGGTGTCGACCATGCCGTGGTCCGCGGTCACGTGCACTCGGATGCCGCGCGGAAGTCGTCGCAGCAGCGTCCCCACCAGCGCGTCGACCTCCGCGAGCGCCGTGCGCCAGGGCTCGGAGTCGACGCCGTGGACGTGTCCTGCATGATCCACGTCGTCGACGTGCAGGTGCACCAGGGCGTCGGGCCCGCCGCGGTGCAGGGCCGTGCGGACCGCCTCCACGCGATCGCCGCGACCGTGCCCGAGGAACTCCCACCCTCGATAGGCGACGCCGCTGAGATGGGAGCGCGCGTGCTTGGCCGGAGCGACCTGCACAGCGCGGCGCGGGAAGCGCTCCAGCAGGGTCGGTGCGGGCATCCAGGCCTGCGGATCGATGCAGGGCGCGCCGGTGAGCTGGTTCACGGACCGGTGCTGCACGGGGTCGAACCCGAGATAGCCGAGCACCCCGTGCTCGAGCGGAGGCAGCCCCGTGTGCAGGGAGACCATCGCGGTCGCGGTCGTCGCCGGGGTCACGGTGCGCAGGGAGGTCGTCACGTCCTCGAGACGGCGCAGGGTCGGGGTGAGCGCCCGGTGCGCGGCGAGCAGCTCCGCCCCCACGCCGTCCAGCAGCACGACCAGGTCGCGGCCCGGCTCGGGCTCGCTGACCAGCGGAGCGATCACATCGAGCTGGCCGGGGCGCTCCCCCGCGGCGAAGGGCGGCGGCAGCAGGTCCTCGGGCCAGTCGGGCAGGGCGGCTGCGCTCACGTCGGCCGGCACCGTCCTCAGGCCTCGAGCGCGTCGATCGCCTCGACGAGCCGATCGTGGAAGGCGAGGGCCTCCTCGACCGCGGCGTCCCCGTCGGCGAGCGCGCTGACCCGCAGCGCGAGGTCGGAGGGCGAGGTGGAGCCGGTGTAGCCGTGGTCGGCCTGGCAGGTGGGGTCTCCGCAGTCGGCCGGCTCGAGGTCCACGCGTCGGCTGCCGTCCCAGCTCACCCCGATCGTGATCTCGGACTCGGACCCGGTGGCGCGATGCCCGTCGGTGTCGAAGACCTGGGAGAGCCCTGTGGTGGTGATGCGGCGCAGCCGCACCCGCTCGGTGGTGGAGACGACCTGGCTGGGGTTCAGCGCATCGGCCGGGTCGTCGTCCAGGTGGGTGATCAGCAGGTGTGCGCCGGTGAGCACGAGGACGGTGAGGTGGCGGCGCACCTCGGGCCCGTCGAAGGTGGTCTCGGCGCGGACCAGGTGGGTGAGCACCTCCGCTCCGTGCAGCGACCGCGCGATGCTCCGGGAGGCGGCCTGCGGGAAGTACCCGGCGGTCTCGAGATCCTTCTGGAGGTCGGCGGGGAGCACGGTGGTCATGGGGTCATCCTCCCATGCGGGTAGCACGCCCTGCGTCTCAGGTCCCCGGCGGCCCGGACAGGGTGCGGCGCGCCCCGTCGGTCCGGTTCGGCGCCGGGGCGAGCCGCGCCCCGGCGCCGATCACGCTCAGCCCGTCCTGGGCGACGAGCACCGGGTACAGCTCGAGCGAGGCGAGCTCCGGGAGGTCCTCCGCCAGCAGCCCCATCCGCACCACGAGATCGGCGAGCGCGTCGCGGTCGGCAGGGGGCAGGCCGCGGGTGCCGCGCAGCTTGACCGCGGAGGCGGGGGCGTCCACGAGGCGGTGGGCGCCGGCCTCGCTGAAGGGCGGGATCGCATAGGCGATGTCGTCGAGGAGGTCGGTCGCATCACCCGCCACGGAGAGGGAGAGCACGGGGCCCAGGGACGGGTCCTCGACGCTGCGGACCACGATCGGGACCCCGGCCGGCGCCATGGCCTGCACCTCCAGGGGCGCGGAGGAGTAGGAGAGGTCGCGACGCATCGCCGCCAGGGCGTGGCGCAGCTGGACCGCATCGGGGATCCCGAGCCGCACGCCGCCCAGGTCGGCGCGATGGCGCAGCACGGGATCCGTGCTCTTGAGCGCGACCGGGTAGCCGATCGCGGCGGCCGCGGCGAGCGCGTCCTCCTCGTCGGCGACGGTGCGGCCCGGCAGCAGGTCGATGCCATAGGCGGCCAGCAGCGCGGCGACGTCCGCGTCGTCCAGCTGGGCCTCCTCCCCCGGCGCCTCCGCGAGCCGGGTCTCGACGAGCTCCCGGGCGCTCTCGCGCTCGAGGCCCTCGCGGCGCGCCGGCTCCTCGTCGTCCACGGCCGGGCGCTGGGCGGCGCGGAGCATCCCGGCCGCGGCCCGGACCACGGTGAGCGGGGTCGAGTGCACCGGGGGCAGGTCAGGGGCGGTGCGCACGGCCCGCCGCAGATCGTCGAACCGATCGGAGGCGGTGACCACGCACGCCAGCATCACCACCTCGGAGTGACGGGCGACCACCGCCATCTGGCGCAGGAGCTCCTCGAGGTCGCCGGACTGGGCGTCGAGCACCCCGGCGATGACGAGGTCCACCTCGCCGAGCGCGGCCATGGAGGTGAAGGCGCGCTGGACGAGCCGGGGGTCCGGGGACAGCGGGACGCTGCGGTTGTCCGCGACGACCTCCAGCCCGGCGCGGTCCGCGGCGCCGCGCAGGGAGGCGCCGAGCGCGGCGGTGTTCGAGAGCAGTCCGACCCGCGGGCCGAGCGGGAGCCCCTGCCGCTCGATCGCGTCGACGACGTCGAGCAGGTGGTCCACCCCCTCGGTCTGCACCACCCCGGCGGAGTCGAGCACCTGGTCCAGGGCACGGCGCGGCAGGGTCGAGGTGCGCACGTCATGGCCGGGCGGGAGGTGCGACTCGCTGCCCGGCGGGCGCAGCACGATCAGCGGGGTGCGGCGGGTCAGGCGCCGGGCGATGCGGGTGAACTTGCGCGGGTTGCCCATCGACTCGAGCGCCAGGCCGATCACGCCCGCCCCCTCGTCCTCCTCCCAGTGCTGGAGGGTGTCGTTGAGGGAGACGTCCGCCCGGTTCCCGACGCCGACGAACTCGTGCAGCCCGATCCCGCGGCTGTCGGTCCCGGCCAGGAGCATCGCGGACAGGGCGCTGGACTGCCCGGCGAGCGCGGCACGCCCGGGACGGGGCATGTGCGGGGCGAGGGAGAGGCTCAGCGGCGAGTCGCCGGTGCGCAGCATGCCCAGGGAGCCGGGCCCGAGCAGGCGCATGCCGTGCAGACGGATCCCCGCGACGAGCTCACGCTGCAGGCGACGGCCGTCCTCGCTCTCGGAGAACCCCTCGCTGGGGATCATGACGCCGTGCACGCCGATCGCGGCGCACTCCTCGACGGCCTCGAGGCAGGCCTGCGGGCGCAGGGCGATCACGGCGAGGTCGACGGGGCCGGGCACCTCGGAGATCCTCGCCCAGGCGCGTCGACCGCGCAACTCGAGGGCCTCGCGGGAGACGAGGTGCACGGTGCCGTCGTAGCCGGAGCCCTCGAGGGCGCTGAGGATGCGTCCGCCCACCGAGTCGCTGCGCGAGGAGACCCCGACCAGCAGCACCGACTCGGGGTTCAGCAGACGCTCCATGGCCCGAGCCTCGGCGCGGTGCTCGCGCTCCGCCATCACCTCGAGCGAGCGTGCGGTGGGGTCGATGCGGAAGGAGACCATGACCACCCCGTCGTCCAGGGTGCGGTCCACGTCGAAGCCCGCCTCGGTGAAGACCTTGATCATCCTCGTGTTCTGCGGGAGCACCTCGGCGGTGAACTCGTCGATGCCCCGCTCGCGGGCCGCGGCCGCGAGATGCTCGAGCAGCACGGAGGCCAGGCCCGCCCCCTGGCGGGAGTCGGCGACGTTGAAGGCGACCTCGGCGGAGCGGGGCTCGACGCGGTCGTAGCGGCCCACGGCCACGATGTCCTCCCCCACCAGCACCACGAACGCGACCCGGTCGCGATGGTCGACGGTGGTGAAGCGGGTCAGATCCCGTGCCGATAATCGGGGCATCGGGGCGAAGAAGCGCAGGTAGCGAGAGTGCTCGGACTGGCGCTGGTGGAAGGTCTGGAGCGCCTCCGCATCGCCGGGGACGATCGGGCGCAGATGCGCGGCGGAGCCGTCGCGCAGGGCGATGTCGGCCTCCCAGTGCGCGGGATAGCCGGGCTGGGCGGGCAGGGACCCGGTGCCCGCTCGGGCGCGCCGTCTCAGGGGCCGCAGGCCGTCGCGTCTGTCCGCCATGGCCGCGATCCTAGTCCGCCGCAGGGCCGGTTTGACGGGATTCACGTCCCGGACGAGGGCCGGGTTCCCGGGATCATGGCCGGTCATGCGCCATGATGTCCCTCATGGCCCGATCACGCAGCACCGCACCGAGCGCCGACGACGACGTCGTCGACGGGACGATCGTCGACATCGACGTCACCAGCGAGATGGAGTCCTCGTTCCTCGAGTACGCCTACTCCGTGATCTACTCCCGGGCGCTGCCCGACGCGCGCGACGGCCTCAAGCCCGTCCAGCGCCGCATCCTGTACATGATGGCGGAGATGGGCCTGCGCCCTGAGAAGGGGCACGTCAAGAGCCAGCGCGTGGTCGGCGAGGTGATGGGCAAGCTCCACCCCCACGGCGACACCGCGATCTACGACGCGCTGGTGCGCATGGCGCAGAGCTTCAACATGCGCCTGCCGCTCGTGGACGGGCACGGCAACTTCGGCTCCCTCGACAACGGCCCCGCCGCGGCGAGGTACACCGAGGCCCGCCTGGCCAAGGCCGCGCTGCTGATGACGGACTCGCTGGACGAGGACGTCGTGGACCTGGTGCCCAACTACGACAACCAGCTCACCCAGCCCGAGGTGCTGCCCGCACAGTTCCCGAACCTGCTGGTCAACGGCGCCTCGGGGATCGCGGTGGGAATGGCCACGAACATGGCCCCCCACAACCTCGTCGAGACGATCTCGGCCGCGCGCCACCTCATCGACCATCCCGAGGCGGAGCTCGACGAGCTGATGCGCTTCGTGCCCGGCCCGGACCTGCCCACGGGCGGGCGCATCGTGGGCCTGGACGGGATCCGGGACGCCTACCGGACCGGCCGCGGCTCGTTCAAGATGCGGGCCACCACCCGGGTCGAGAACGTCACCTCGCGCCGCAAGGGCATCGTCGTGACCGAGCTGCCCTACCAGGTGGGCCCCGAGCGCCTCGCGGAGAAGCTGCGGGACGCGGTGCAGGCCAAGAAGGTCCAGGGCATCACCGACTACCAGGACCTCACCGACCGTCACCACGGCATGCGCCTGGTGCTCACCGTGAAGTCCGGCTTCGACCCCGATGCGGTCCTCGAGCAGCTGTACAAGCACACCCCGCTGGAGGAGTCCTTCGGCATCAACAACGTCGCCCTCGTCGACGGCCAGCCGCGCACCATGGGGCTCAAGCAGCTGCTGGAGGTGTTCGTCGAGCACCGGCTGACGGTGGTGCGGCGCCGCACCGAGCACCGGCTCGGCAAGCGCAAGGCGCGTCTGCACCTGGTCGAGGGGCTGCTGCTGGCGATCCTCGACATCGACGAGGTCATCCAGATCGTGCGCTCGAGCGACGACGCGGAGACCGCCCGCACCCGGCTGATGCAGGTCTTCGACCTCACCGAGGTGCAGGCGGAGTACATCCTCGAGCTGCGGCTGCGCCGACTGACGAAGTTCTCCCAGATCGACCTCGAGGCGGAGCGGGACGAGCTGCGCGCCGAGATCGAGCGCCTCGAGGAGGTCCTGGGCTCCGAGGAGGTCCTGCGCCGGTTGGTCTCCGACGAGCTGGCCGAGGTCGCCGCCGAGCACGGCGACTCCCGCCGCACGGTGCTGCTGGAGTCCGCCTCCGCGCCGGTCGCGAAGGCGGGAGCCTCCCTCGAGGTCGCCGACGAGCCCTGCGGCGTGCTCCTGACCGGCACCGGGCTGATCGCCCGCGTGAGCGGGGAGGAGCGGACGCCGCGGGAGGGTCCGCGCGGCGCCCACGACGTGATCGTCTCGCAGGTGCGCTCCACGACCCGGTCCGAGATCGGCGTGGTCACCGATCGCGGGCGCGTGCTGCGCCTGTCGGTCGTGGACCTGCCCTCCCTCGCCCCGACCGCCTCGGCGCCCTCGCTCGCCGGCGGCACGCGGCTGTCGGACCTCGTGGACCTCGAGCGCGAGGAGCGGGCGCTGGGCCTGATCCGCCTGGCCGAGGCGGACATCGCCCGCGGCGGCGCGGTCGCGCTGGGCACCCGGGCCGGGGTGGTCAAGCGGGTGCAGCTGGACTTCCCGCGCACCGACGGCTTCGAGATCATCTCCCTCAAGGACGGCGACGCCGTGGTGGGCGTGGTCGACCTCGAGGAGGACGAGGACCTCGACCTGGTGTTCATCACCTCCGACGCGCAGCTGCTCCACTTCCCCTCCTCCGGCGTGCGGCCGCAGGGCCGCGGCGCCGGCGGCGTGGCCGGGATCAAGCTCGCCCCGGACGCGCATGTGCTCTCCTTCGGGGTGATCGACGTGACGGCCCCGGCCGACGTGGTCACCGTCGCCGGCAGCTCCTCGACCCTCCCCCTGCTGCAGACCGGCTCGCTGAAGGTCTCCGCGCTGGCCGAGTTCCCCGCGAAGGGCCGTTCGACCGCGGGCATGCGCTGCCATCGCTTCCTGCGCGGTGAGGACTGCCTGATCGGCGCCTGGGTGGTGCCGCATCCGGCCCGCGCCGCCTCCGAGGCGGGCCAGCCGATCGACCTGCCCGAGCCGACCGGTCGCCGGGACGGCTCCGGCACGCCGGTGCCGGTGCCGATCGCGGCGGTCGGCTGAGGCGTGGCCGCGCCCGCCCGGCTCCGCGCGACCGGGGCGGCCCGTGCCGAGTCCGCGCACGTCGCGATCGGCCTCGCGGGCGCCCTCGCGGGGATCGTGGTGGGGGCCATCGCTCTGCGGGGCACCGCGCCGCTGTCGGGCACCGGCTCGATCGGGCAGGTCGCGGCGCTGACCGTGCTGGGATGCGGCACGACCACCTCGGCGCTCGTGCTCGCCACGCGCACGGCGCGCGGACTGCCCTGGTTCGGCGCACGGCCCTGGTGGCGGCGCGTCCTGGACGTGGCCGGCCTCTCCCTGATCCACGGCCTGCTCGGCCTGTTCCTCACCGGGGCGCTGTTCGCGGTGTTCCAGCAGGCCTTCCAGGGCGTGGCGCTGGACCGCGTCGCGGGGACGTTCTGGGTCGCGGCGGCCGGCGGTGCGGCCGCGTACATCACCTCCGCCTCGGTCGCCACGCTCTCGGGCCGGTCCCTGGCGACGCTGCTGGCGGCGTTCCTCACCGTCGGAGTGCTCGCGAGCGCGCTCAGCGCCCCTGATCCGTACTGGTGGGAGCGCTACTTCTCGGAGCTCGGCGAGGGCGGCGGCCTCTCGAGCGCGACCTTCAACCTGACCCTGCTGCTGACCGGCATCGCCCTGCTGACCGTGGTGGAGTTCATCGCCCACGACCTCGAGCGCTGGGCGCGTGCCAGCGGGGAGAGCACCCTCGTCGTGACCGTGGTGCGCGTGCTGCTGACGCTCGTCGGGGTGCTCGTCGCGCTGGTCGCGCTGGTCTCGCGGAGCGTGAGTGTCTTCTGGCACGACGTGGTCGCCCAGCTGCTCGTGGTCGTCTTCGGGATCGCGCTGCTGGTGCTGCCGGTGCTGCTGCGGCGCCTTCCGGGCACGCTGACCTGGTTCACGGCGGCGGCGTTCGGCCTGCTGGTCACCGTGATCGTGCTGTTCGCGGGGCTGGGATACCTGAACATGACCGCCTTCGAGATGGGGGCGGCGGCGATCGTGTACGTCTGGCTGCTGCTGCTTATCCGCACCGTCTCCGCCGCCGCGGAGGGCCTGCCGGAGGTCGGTCCGGGACGGGGTCGGCCCTCCCGCCCGCAGGACGAGCCGCCGACTCCCGGCGCACCCGCGCGTGGGACGATGGAGGCATGACCTCGAACCCCCAGTCCAGCCCCGTCGAGCCGGGCACCGCCGAGGTGCCTGCGGCCCAGGACCCCGTCGCCGCCGCGGCCCGCGACGCCGCCGTGCCGCTGCCCGAGGGCGTCGTCCTCGGGACCGCCCACGGCGTCGACGCCGTGCTCGTGGACACCCCCGCCGCCACCGGCACGATCCTCCTCGACGGCGCGCACCTGACCAGCTACGTCCCCGCCGGAGGGCAGGACCTGCTGTGGATGAGCCCGAGCTCCGACTTCGGGCCCGGCGTGGCGGTGCGCGGCGGGATCCCGCTGGTGGGCCCGTGGTTCGGTCCGGGGCGGGATCTCGCACGCCCCGTCAAGCACGGCTGGCTGCGCAACGTCCGCTGGGACCTGGTCTCCGCCCGGCGCGAGGGCGGCACGGCGGAGGTGACGCTGCGGACCCCCGAGGACGCCGTCGCCGTCCGGGCCGAGGTCGTCTTCCGCCTGGGTGCGCAGCTGGACGTGGACCTGACCCTCACCGCCGGGCCGCGCCGCGTCGAGCTCGAGGCCGCGCTGCACACCTATCTCGCCGTCGGCGACGTGCGCGAGATCGCGATCAGCGGCCTGGAGGGCGCGGACTTCCTCGACAACACCCGTGACCTCGCCGAGGACGTCATGCCCGAGGAGCCGCTGCGCCTGACCGGCTCGACCGACCGGATCGTCGAGCGCGCCGGCGAGGTGAGGATCGAGGACGGCTCGGCACCGGGAGGGGCACGCCGCCTGGTCTCCGCACCGCGGGGCACCTCCCGCACGATCGTGTGGAACCCCTGGGACGAGCTGGTCGGCAGGATGGCCGACATCCCCGACGAGGACTGGACCCGGTTCGTGTGCATCGAGCCCGCGGTCGCCAAGGACGGATTCGTGGCGCTCGAGCCCGGCGCCTCCCACCGCCTCGGGGTCACCTACCGCATCGAGGGCTGAGAGCGCCGACGGCCGACGGCCACGCGCAGCCCTCCCCCGCACCGGAGCCCGGTCGTCCCTCGCGGACGACCGGGCTCCTCGCCGTCGCGATGCGGGCCGGCACGCCCCACCGCTCGAGGGGTGTTCCGGCTGCGGCGACGGGCGTCGGCGGATATTCCCTGGCGCGAGAGCGGCGCGGCGTGGTCGACTGCAGTCATGGAGATGCACACGACCTCGACACCGGCCCGCAGCGGGCGCGGCGCGTCGACGTCCGGCCTCACGGCATCCCCCGTCCGCCGCGGCGGAGCGCCCGCGCCCTCGGTCGCGGTCGACGGGGAGCGCCCCGTCGCCGACGCCGGCACCCGCGCCCGCTGACGGCCCCGCCCGCCGCCCGGCGCAGGCGCTGACCCGTCCGGTCCCTCCCGGAACCAGGGGGACCGCACCGCGCACCATCCCTGACCGCTCTCGCGGTCATCTGATGGCGCCCTCGCGCGCCCGAGGGGCCCACCGGCGCCCCCTCGTGCCCGCCAGGGCCCTCGACCACCTGCGTCCGCACTCCGCGGACGGAATCCGTCCGCGCAGCACGGGACGCTCGACACCCCGGATCCCAGGTGATCACCATGTCCACCAGCACCCTGTCCACCCGCCCACCGCCCACCACCGCGCAGACGTCGCTGCTCGATGCGGTCGACGAGCGCGAGCTCGACCGTCTCCTGCGCGACGTGCGCGCCCGTCTGCGCATGCAGCGCGACGCACGTCGGGCGCGCCTGCGCGCCCAGGCGCGCCGCGAGCACGAACGGCTCGTCGAGCGTGCACTGCTCGCCTCCGGCCTTCATCACCTGCGATGAGGCCGATTCCCGCGGCCCGTCCGGATCCTCCGGGCGGGCCGCGGTGCGTCCACGACCCGTGCGACGGTCGCTGTCATGCCCGGAGCAGCGGCCGACGGGCCCGGCAGGAAGGTCGACGCGACCCGGTCGCCTGTCATCGGCGGGCGGACCGCTCAGCCCTGCGCCGTCTCCTGCGCCAGGTCGACGATCACCAGCTCGCGGGGGTTGTTCACCCGCACCGGGGCGACGCCGTTGCCGAGGCCGCGGCTGACCACCATCGTGGTCCCGCCCTGTCGGTGGGCTCCTGCGGTGAGCGCCGGGAAGGGGCCCTGGTGAGGGGCGAAGAGGGGGCCGATCAGCGGCAGGCGCACCTGGCCGCCGTGCGCATGCCCCGAGAGCACCACGTCCACGCCGTGGCCCGCGTACTGCGCGAGCAGCTCGGGGCGGTGCGCGAGCAGGACCGTGGGGCCGCCCGGGGCCCTGCCCCGCACCTCCCCCGTCGACGCCGCGCCGAGGCCGAGACGCTCCAGCACGGTGCCCGGGGCTGTGGCGGGAGCCCCGTCCACGACGGCGACGCGGGGATCGTCCAGGCCGACGAGGGTGAGCGTCCTCCCCCTGACCTCGAGCGATGTCTCCTCGTCGCGCAGGATCAGGACCCCGGCCGAGGAGAGCCCCTCGAGCAGCTCCTCGCGCAGCGGGGAGTCCGCCTCATGGTTGCCGAGGACGAAGTACGTCGGCGCAAGCGCCTCCAGACGTGAGGCGAGCCCGAGCACCGGGCCGAGATCCGCGGTGCTGCGGTCGATCAGGTCTCCGCTGAGCGCCACGAGGTCGACGCCCTGCACCTCGATCGCGCGGACGAGCTCGTCCTGGAACCGGCCGTGATCGGCGGCGTGGAGATCCGAGACGTGCGCGATGCGCACCACCTCCCCCGCGGGCACCGAGGCGACCTGGACTTCGGTGCGGGTGACGACGAGACGCCGGTTGTCCCAGATCAGCCAGCCCGAGGCGAGCAGCAGCACGGGCAGTGCGACGAGCCCGGCCGCGACCAGCCGCTGGCCGCGCGCCCGGAGGGTGCCCCGGCCTCGCGCGGCGACGGAGAGCGGTGCGCTCACCGCACGGTGATGCCGTCGGCCGCCATCGCGGCCTTCGCCTGCGCGATCGTCATCTCCTGGAAGTGGAAGACGCTCGCGGCGAGGACCGCATCGGCCCCGGCGCGGACTGCCGGGGCGAAGTGCTCGGGCCGACCCGCGCCGCCGGAAGCGATCAGCGGCAGGTTCGTCGCCTCCCGGGCGAGGCCGATCAGCTCGAGGTCGAAGCCGTCCTTGGTGCCGTCGGCATCCATCGAGTTCAGAAGGATCTCGCCGGCGCCGCGCTCGGTGACCTCACGGATCCAGGCGATCGCGTCGATGCCCGTGCCGCGACGGCCGCCGTGCGTGGTCACCTCGAACCCGGAGCCGGCGCGGGCCGTTCCCTCGGGGGTCTCGTCCGTGACGCGCCGGGCGTCGATCGAGAGCACCAGCACCTGGTCGCCGAAGCGGCGGGAGATCTCGGAGATGACGTCCGGGCGGGAGATCGCCGCGGTGTTCACCCCGCACTTGTCGGCGCCGGCGCGCAGCAGCTGGTCCACGTCCTCGGCGGAGCGGACCCCGCCGCCGACGGTCAGGGGGATGAACACCTGCTCGGCGGTGCGCCGCACCACCTCGACCATCGTCTCGCGGCCGCCGGAAGAGGCGGTGACGTCCAGGAAGGTCAGCTCGTCGGCGCCCTCGGCCCCGTAGCGGGCGGCGAGGTCGACCGGATCGCCCGCATCACGCAGATCCTTGAAGTTCACGCCCTTGACGACGCGTCCCGCGTCGACGTCCAGGCACGGGATGACTCGTACGGCCAGGCTCATGCGTCGATCCTCTCCAGGTCGAGCTCCTCGGCCCCCTCGATGATGAACTGCTTGCGCGGGGCGACCTCGGAGCCCATCAGCAGCTCGAACACGGCGCTCGCGGCCTCCGCGTCCTCGATGCGCACGCGGCGCAGCGTGCGGTGGCGCGGGTCCATGGTCGTGTCCGCGAGCTGATCGGCGTCCATCTCTCCGAGGCCCTTGTACCGCTGGATCGGCTCCTTGTACCGCTTGCCGCGGCGCTCGAGGTTCTTCAGCAGCTTGTGCAGCTCGGCCTCGGAGTAGGTGTAGACCAGCTCGTTGCGCTTCTTGCCGCCGTGGATGATCTCCACCCGGTGCAGGGGCGGCACCGCCGCGTAGACGCGTCCCTCCTCGACCAGGGGACGCATGTAGCGGTGGAAGAGGGTCAGCAGCAGGGTGCGGATGTGGGCGCCGTCGACGTCGGCGTCGGTCATCATGATGATCTTGCCGTAGCGGGACGCCTCGAGGTCGAAGGTGCGACCCGATCCCGCGCCGATCACCTGGATGATGTTGGCGCACTCGGCGTTCTTGAGCATGTCCGTGATGGACGCCTTCTGGGTGTTCAGGATCTTGCCGCGGATCGGCAGCAGCGCCTGGAACTCCGAGGAGCGGGCGTTCTTCGCGGTGCCGAGCGCGCTGTCGCCCTCGACGATGAACAGCTCGGAGCGCTCGACGTCGTGGGTGCGGCAGTCCGCGAGCTTCGTCGGCATGGTCGAGGACTCCAGCGCGTTCTTGCGCCGCGAGACCTCCTTGTGCATGCGTGCGGCGATCCGGGCCCGCATCTCGGAGACGACCTTGTCGATGACGAGGGCGGCCTGCTCCTTCTCCCCCTTCTTCGAGGAGGTGAGGAACTCGGTGAGGCGCTCCTCGACGACCTTCGCGACGATCTGGCGGATCGCGGGGGTGCCGAGCACCTCCTTCGTCTGCCCCTCGAACTGCGGCTCGTCGATGCGCACGCTCACCACCGCGGTGAGCCCGGCGAGGGTGTCGTCCTTCTCGATCTTCTCGTTCTTCGCGTTGAACTTCACGCGCCGGGCCTGGTTCTCGACCTGCTTGCGCATGGTCTTCACGAGCGCCTGCTCGAAGCCGGTCACGTGCGTGCCGCCCTTGGGGGTCGCGACGATGTTCACGAAGGAGCGCAGGGTCGAGTCGAAATCGGATCCCCAGCGCAGCGCGATGTCCACCTCGCAGGTGCGGGAGACGTCGGTGGAGACCATGTGACCGTTCTTGTCGAGCACGGGGATGGTCTCGGTGTAGTCGCCGCTGCCCTGCAGGCGCACCACGTCGGTGATCTTCTGGTCCTGGGCGAGGTACTCGACGAACTCGCTGATGCCGCCGTCGTACTTGAAGGTGCGCGTGGCCGGCTGGTCCGGGTTCGCCTCGGGGCGGTGATCTGTGACCGACAGCTGCAGCCCGGGGACGAGGAAAGCGGTCTGGCGGGAGCGCCGGGTGAGGTCGTCGAGGGAGAAGTGCGAGCCCTTGACGAAGATCTGCGGATCGGCCCAGTAGCGCACCCTGGTCCCGGTCACACCGCGTTTGGCCTTGCCGGCCACGCGCAGCTCGGCAGGGCCGTCGGCCGGGGTGAAGACCGCGTCGGGCGAGGGCTCGCCCTCGTCGGCGAAGACTCCGGGCACGCCGCGCTGGAAGCTCATCGCATAGGTCTTGCCGCCGCGGTCCACCTCGACGTCCAGACGGCCGGACAGGGCGTTGACGACGCTCGCGCCCACACCGTGCAGACCGCCGGAGGCGGCGTAGGAGCCGCCGCCGAACTTCCCGCCCGCGTGAAGCTTCGTGTAGACGACCTCGACACCGGTCAGACCCGTGCGCGGCTCGACGTCCACGGGCACGCCGCGGCCGGTGTCGCGCACCTCCACGGAGTGGTCGGGGTGGAGGATCACGGAGATCGCGTCGCCGTGGCCGCCGAGGGCCTCGTCGACCGCGTTGTCGAGGATCTCCCACAGGCAGTGCATGAGGCCGCGGGAGTCCGTGGAGCCGATGTACATGCCGGGTCGCTTGCGCACGGCCTCGAGGCCCTCGAGGACCTGGAGGTTGCGCGCGTCGTAGGCGGACTTCTTCGCAGTGGTGGTGGACACCCTCCGGATCCTACGACGGAACAGGCGCGGAACTGCGTATCCACCGGCCGGGGAGCGCGGCGGCGCGGTCCGGCTCACAGCCTGTTGCGCCCCTGGCGAACCGGGGCTGTGGACGCTCCCGCCCGTGCCCGGACGGGTGCTACAAAGGACCTCATGAACCTCACTCTCGAAGCCCCCCGGCTCACGGCCCACGACCGCTGCGACCGCTGCGGCGCCCAGGCGTACGTCAAGGTGCTGCTCGAGGCGGGCGGCGAGCTCATGTTCTGCGCCCACCACGCCCGCGCCCACGGCGACGCCCTCAAGGGGATCGCCGCGGAGGTCATCGACGAGACCGAGCGCCTCCACCTCAAGCCGGAGCCTGTCGAGGATTGATCGACGTGCTGCGAGGAACGAGCGGCAGGAGATCAGTCGGAACGACACAGGACTGATCGACGTGCTGCGAGGAACGAGCGGCAGGAGATCAGTCGAGACAGCACAGGACTGAGTTCCGCGCCTCATCCATGAAGGGTGGCCGCCGTTCGGCGGGCACCCTTCATGGTGTCGCGGGGTGGCAGGCCGTCGCCTCAGCCCCGCAGCAGCTGCTCGGCGTCGATCACGTGCTCGACCCATGCCGAGTCCCGGCCCTCCCGCGGCTCCCGCTCGCCCGTGGCTCGGAAGCCGAGGCGCTCGTAGACGGCCTGTGCGGAGGTGTTGGTCTCGTCCACGTCCAGGCTCAGCTTCGGCCGACCGAGCGAGATCGCGAGCTGCGCGAGGTGGCGCAGGAGCAGCGTGGAGATGCCGCGGCCCCGCGCCGTGGGCCGCACCCAGAGCGAGACGATGTGGGAGCAGTCCTCGGGGATCGGATGCTCCGGCGTGTAGCCCTCCGGTAGCAGGGCGATGCCGCCGAGCACCTCGTCGCCGACGCGGGCCTGGAGGTGGATCCGGGGCCCGACGATCTCCTCCCGCCACTGCTCCTCGGAGCGGGAGCGGACCTCGGAGAGATCGGCCCAGAAGGCGTCCGGGTCGGCCTCGAGCATGTCCAGGCGCAGGTCGCGGTGTGCGCGCCACTCCTCGGGCAGGACGCGGTGCACCTCGACCGGGAGCGAGGCGGCGTCGTCGTGCCGGGCGCGACCGGGCCGAGCGGCGTGCGGCGCTGCGCCGTGGTCCTGCGACACGGCTCCTCCTGCATGGTCGGACGGAGGCCGGGCCCGGGATCCACCGAGGATCCCGGGCCCGGCCGGTGATGGGGTGTGCTCCCGGATCAGTCCAGGTAGTCGCGCAGCACCTGCGAGCGCGAGGGATGACGCAGCTTGCTCATCGTCTTGGACTCGATCTGACGGATCCGCTCACGGGTCACGCCGTAGACCTTGCCGATCTCGTCGAGCGTCTTGGGCTGGCCGTCCTCGAGGCCGAAGCGCATCGAGACGACGCCCGCCTCGCGCTCGGAGAGGGTGTCCAGCACCGAGTGGAGCTGCTCCTGCAGGAGGGTGAAGCTCACCGCGTCCGCGGGGACGACGGCCTCGGAGTCCTCGATGAGGTCGCCGAACTCGCTGTCGCCGTCCTCGCCCAGCGGGGTGTGCAGGGAGATCGGCTCGCGACCGTACTTCTGGACCTCGACGACCTTCTCCGGGGTCATGTCGAGCTCCTTGGCGAGCTCCTCCGGGGTGGGCTCGCGGCCCAGATCCTGGAGCATCTGGCGCTGCACGCGGGCGAGCTTGTTGATGACCTCGACCATGTGCACGGGGATGCGGATGGTGCGGGCCTGGTCCGCCATGGCGCGGGTGATCGCCTGGCGGATCCACCAGGTGGCGTAGGTGGAGAACTTGTAGCCCTTGGCGTAGTCGAACTTCTCGACCGCGCGGATGAGGCCCAGGTTGCCCTCCTGGATGAGGTCCAGGAACAGCATGCCGCGGCCGGTGTAGCGCTTGGCGAGGGAGACGACGAGTCGGAGGTTCGCCTCGAGCAGGTGGTCCTTCGCGGCGCGGCCGTCGTCCGCGATCATCGTCATCTCACGACCGGCCTTGGTGAGGCGGCCGTTCTTGTCGCGGAAGCTCTCGTCGCCCTTGAGCTTCTGCTCGGCGTAGAGGCCGGCCTCGATCCGCTCGGCGAGCTCGACCTCCTGGGCGGCGTTGAGCAGCGCGACCTTGCCGATCTGCTTGAGATAGTCCTTGACCGGGTCGGCGGTCGCGCCGGCCGTGACGACCTGCTGGGCGGGGGCGTCGTCCTCGGCGGCGTTGAACACGAAGCCGCCGGACTCCTCGACCTTGCGGTCGCCGGAGGAGGGCTTGGGCGCCTCGGTCTCCTCGGCGGAGTCCTCGGCCTCGGGGGTCTCGGCCGGCTCGGAGGTCGCCGCCTTCTTGGCGGTCCTGCGGGCGGCCGTGGCCGTGCTCGGGGCCGCCTTCTTCGCGGCCGACTTCTTGGCGGCCGCCTTGGTGGTCTTCGCGTCCCCGCCCTTCTCGGTCACGGGGGTCCCGCCCTCGACGGCCTCGTCGGTCGTCGAGGCCGCGGCGCTGGTGCTGTCCTTCGCCGCGGCGGCGGTCTCAGCAGTCTTGGAGGAGGTCACAGAGTTCCTTCTTCCGGCGGCGGCCCGGTGCGGGCGGTCCGCCGCACTCGGGCGATCGGTCTTCTCGGCGCAGCTCACGGTGTGCGCCGCGTGTCGCGTTCCCGGTCGATACCGCGGAAGGGGCGCACGAAGGCACGGTGCCGTCAAGCCTGAACAGTGTAACGCCCCGCGCGGGCAGGTATTCCCACCCCGCGCCGAGCGGCATGCCGGGAAGGTCGGACCGCCCCGGAGCGCCGGTGGTCAGGCTGCGTCCTCGTCCTTGACGGCGAGGACGGGACAGGGGGCTCCGAGCACCACCCGGCGGGCGGAGGCTCCGAGGTTGAGCTTGCCGATCGGGGACTTCCGACGCAGCCCGATCACGACGAGGGAGGCGCCGACCTCCTCGACGGTGGAGAGCAGGAACTCGCCGATCTCGCGGTCGGGGCCGCGTCGGATCGTGATCTCCTCGGTGGTCGCGCCCTGCTCCTCGAGCTCGGCGCGCACCTCCTCCTCGGAGGCGGCGGTCGCACCGGCGCCGGGGGCGGCGTGCTGGTGGGCGGCGATGAGCAGCGGCGCCCCGGTTCGTGCGGCGTAGCGGAGGCCGGCGCGCAGCGCGGCCCTCCCCTGCGTGGACGGGGCGTACCCCACGACGATGGTCACGCGACGTCTCCTCCCTGCGCAGCGGCGCTGCACCGGGCACAGCCTAGTCGTCCAGCAGGTCGGCGATCCACTTCTCCAGTCCCGGGTGGGCCAGCAGGAAGGCGTCGTGCCCGATCGGGGAGCTCGCGACGTGCCAGCGGGAATCGGGGACGTGCTCGGCGATCTCGTGGACGAGCTCCGGAGGGAAGAGGCGGTCGGAGTCGATCGCGACGACGAGGGTGCGGGCGCTGACGCCGCGGAGGGCCGCGGCGGTGCCGTCCCGGTCGCGGCCCACGTCATGGGTGCTCATCGACTGGGCGAGGACGAGATAGGAGTTCGCGTCGAAGCGACGCGAGAGCTTGACCGCATGGTGGTCGAGATAGCTGGTCACCTGGTGCCTGCCGCTGCCGTCCAGGGGGTTCTCCGGCCCCTGCGAGCGGTTGCCGAAGCGGGACTCCAGCTCATCGGCCGTGCGGTAGGTCGTGTGGGCGATGCGGCGGGCGATGCCGAGTCCGAGATGCGGGCCCTGGTCCGGCGGGAGGTGGTAGTAGTCGCCGCCGTGGAAGCCGGGGTCCACGCGGATCGCGGCGGCCTGCGCGCTGTTCCACGCGATCTGGTCGGCGCTCGCCCGTGCGGAGGAGGCGATCACGGCGAGCCGCTCGACCTGCTCGGGATGGCTCGCGCCCCATTCGATCGCGCGCATCCCGCCCATCGATCCGCCGATCACGAGCGCCCATCCCGACAGGCCCAGACGCTCGGCGAGACGGTGCTCCGCCTCGACCTGGTCGCGGACCGTCAGCTGCGGGAAGCGGGAGCCGTAGGGACGGCCGTCGGGGGCGGTGCTGGACGGACCGGTGCTGCCCTGGCATCCGCCGAGCACGTTCGGCGCGATCACGAAGTACCGGTCGGTGTCGATCGGCCGGCCGGGGCCGACGATCTCCTCCCACCATCCGGCCGAGGGGTGGGCGGCGCTGGTCCCGCCGCGCACGTGGGAGTCCCCGGTCAGGGCGTGGAGGACGAGCACTGCGTTGCCCCCGTCCGCGTCGAGGGCCCCCCAGGTCTCGTACGCGATGGTGACGTCCTCGAGCACCTCGCCGCTCTCGAGCCGGAGCGCTCCGAGATCCGCGAAGCGGCGATCGCCGGCTCCGCGCTCGGGTCGCCAGGCCCCGAGCAGGTCGCCGGTCCCCGCAGCGGGCTCCGCCGAGGGGACGTGGTGCTCACCGAGGAGTGTCATCGGCAGCGCTCCTTCCTGCCCGCCGGACCTCGCCGCGGGCGCCCACGCTCGGTCCCTCAGCTGCTGGGCCACCAGGCGGGGAACACGGGGGTGTCGGTCATCCTCTTGAGCAAGGGTGCCAGAGTCGAGTCCGGTTCCCGCTCCCGGAGCTCGTCGACGAGGCCGCCCGCGGTCGCGAAGCGGTGGTTCCACCAGGCGAGCAGGACCAGCAGCGCCGTCAGCGCTCGCCAGGCCGGACGTGCGGTGCCGCGTCCGGACGGCCCCGCGCCCTCCAGCGCCGCCCCTGCCACGCAGCGCATCTCCTCGAGCAGGACATACACCCTCCCACCTGCACAGATGTCGTCGTGGGGGCGTCTTGCGGGGTCGCGTACCAGCTCCTGCAGGAGCGTCTCGCGATCGACGGGCGGCGCCCCGTCGTGCTCGACGAGCTGAGCGAGCAGCTCCCAGTGGAGCCGGTCCACGGCGAGCGCGGCGAGCAGCTGGGAGATGTGTTCACATTCCGTCATCCCCGCCGGCTCGTGGAGACGTCCGGGCTCGCGGCGCAGCGAGGCGAGGGCCGTGCCCGCCTCGTCCAGCAGCCGCCCGGGATCGGCGGCGGAGGCCAGATCCGGCGGGGGCAGGCGCAGCGACCGGCCGACCTGCCCGAGCAGCGGCTCGGACGGCGCGGGACGAGGGATCGGACGCCCTGCGAGGACCGCGGAGGCGGCGGCGTGCGTGCCGGAGAACTCGCGCAGCGGACCGGCGGAGAGGGCGCGCACCGGCCCGCCCTCCTCGTCCGCGACCAGCTCCCAGCGGCGGGAGTCGGCCGCACCGCGCAGGGTCAGCAGCCTCGGCCCCGCCAGGGCGAGATCCCGGACCGCGGCGTGCAGCATCGCCCCGACCCTGCCGAGCATGTCGTGCACGAGCGGCCCCGGCACGCTCAGGTGACCATCGCCGACGACGACCAGGGCGTGCACGCCGGCCCCGCCCCGCGCGCGCAGGAGGGCCAGGTGATGGCGGAGGTCGTCGGGCCCGCGCGGTCCCAGCAGGTCGCGCAGCGAGGTGCGAGTGATCAGGGGCGGAGTGCCCGGCGTCCCCGTCCCCGCGAGGAGCAGGCAGTCCTCGGGGACGGCGTGCAGGCACAGACGTGCCTCCGCGAGAAGCTCGGCGGGGTCGTCCGGCCCTCGGAGGTGGCGGCCGGGATCGGCGGGACTGATGTTCGTCGTCATGTCCCGACCCTGCGCGATCCGCCCGCCCGCCGGGGACCACGGCCCCAGGATGGGGACGGAGCCCCGATGGGGAGGAGAGGTCGCCTCGCGCGGGGAGCCGAGCGGGGAGGCCGTCGGCCGCGGCATCGACCCTGCACCCAGACGCCCGTGGGAGGATCGCCCCACGCCTGCGAAAGGACCCCTCGATGACCGCTGTGCCGCCGCTCCCCTCGAGCGATCGCCTCTCCGAGCTCGACGCGAGGCTGGTCGCCCGGATCGAGACGATCACCGAGGAGGAGCTCTCCGCCCGACGCGCGCAGCTCGCACGCATCTCCCCGGAGAGCACCGTCCTGGTCGACGACCTCGCCGCCTTCCTCCAGGGCGGGAAGCTGCTGCGGCCGCGGTTCTGCTTCTGGGGCGGGGTCGCCGCGCTCGGCCGCGAGCCGAGGGACGAGGAGATCGACGCCCTCGCCCGCATGGGCGCGTCGATCGAGCTGGTGCAGGCGGCGGCCCTGCTGCACGACGACGTCATCGACCACTCCCCCGTGCGTCGCGGCCGCCCGGCCCAGCACGTCAAGGCGCAGCGCGACCACGAGGGCGCCGCGCTCGCCGGATCGGCGCAGGATTTCGGTGTCGCGGTCGCGATCGTGCTCGGCGATCTCGCGCTGAGCTGGGCGGAGCAGATCGCCGCCGCCGTCCCCGGAGCGCCGGGCGCGGCCGCCGCTGGGCGCGCGGAGTTCGAGGCGATGCGCACCGAGGTCATGACCGGCCAGCATCTGGACATCCTCCATCAGGCCGGCGGCTTCGCCTCCGCCGCCGGTGCCGAGCAGGCCGCGCTCGCGGTGATCCGCTGGAAGACGGTGCCCTATACGGTGCTGCGGCCCGTCCGGGCGGGCGCCGCCCTCATGGGAGCGGACGAGGAGGCGCTGGAGACGCTGTCGGCCTGGGCGATCGAGGTGGGCACGGCCTTCCAGCTGCGGGACGACCTGCTGAGCGTGGTGGGCGATCAGGACGAGACCGGCAAGCCGATCGGCGGGGACATCCTCGAGGGCAAGCGCACGGTGCTGCTGGCGCGCACGGAGGCCGGCGCCGACGAGGCGGGGCGGGAGCTGCTCGCCCGCACGGTGGGCAGCGCCTCAGCCGACGAGGCCGCGGTCGCGGCCGTGCATCGCCTCATGCTCGAGACCGGGGCGGTCGCCTCCGTCTCACAGGACGTGCGCCGACGCGCCGCGCGGGGCGTCGAGCTGCTCGCGGGCGCCGACGATCTGGGCGACCTCGGTCGGGAGGGGCTCGCCGCCCTCGCCGCGCAGGCGACCGATGTGACGTCGCTGCCCTCCTGAGCCCTCCGCCGCCCGGCCCGTCCCGGGCGGGATGCCCGCGCGAGCCCCGGGCTCAGAGGGCGAGGGCGAGCGCCCGGCGGCGCACCTCGCCGCGCTGCCCGCGGCGCAGATGGTCGATGGGACGACCGGGAAGGGTCTCGTCGGCCTCGAACAACCAGGCCAGCAGCTCCTCGTCCGTGAAGCCGCCGTCGCGCAGCACGGTGATCGTCCCCGCCAGATGAGGAGCGATCTCCCCGTCGAGGAGGAACAGCGAGGGGACCATGCGCACCACGGGCTCGCCGCGGCGGACGGCGACGAGCCTGCCCTCCTCGATCAGACGGCGGACGCGGGAGACCTCGACGTCCAGCTGCTCGGCGACGTCGGGGAGGGTGAGCCAGTCTGTGATGAGGGTGTCCAGGTCGTTCACGCCACCAGGGTGCCACGGCGCACGGGTGCGCGCATCCCGCCCCCCGCTCCCGCGCGCAGTCGTCCTCGTCACGTCCTCGCGCACGCGTGTGTCGGTCCCGCCTCCGGGCGACCCCAGGGCCTAGATTCGGACGCGTGAGCTCGGCGACGTCGACTTCCCCCGGCATCAGCCTGCTCCTCGACGACCGCTATCGGGTCGAGGAGCCGATCGCGCGCGGGGGAATGGCGACCGTGCACCGCGGGCACGACCAGCGGCTGGACCGCGTGGTGGCCCTGAAGATCATGCATCCCCACCTCGCGATGGACGAGGACTTCCGCCGACGCTTCGGCCGGGAGGCCCGCTCCGCGGCACGGCTGGCCCATCGCAATGTCGTGGGCGTCTTTGACCAGGGCGAGGACGAGGACCGCATCTATCTCGCCATGGAGCTCGTCGAGGGCGAGACGCTGCGCGCGCGGATCGTCGAGCGCGGCCGGCTCACGGTGGGCGAGTCCCTGGAGATCACCGCGCAGGTGCTCGAGGCGCTCGTGGCCGCGCACGCCGCCGGGATCGTCCACCGCGACATCAAGCCCGAGAACATCCTCCTGGACCGCCAGGACACGGTGAAGGTCGCCGACTTCGGCCTCGCCCGCGCGATCGGCGCGAACAACTCCTCCACCGGCGCCGCACTGCTGGGCACCGTCGCGTACATCAGCCCCGAGGTGGTCACCCGCGGGGAGGCCGATGAGCGCAGTGACCTGTACTCCCTCGGAGTGGTGCTGTTCGAGATGCTGACCGGGCGCCAGCCCTTCCGCGGCGAGCAGCCGGTCCACATCGCCTTCCAGCACGTCCACGAGGACATCCCCGCTCCCTCGACGCTCGTCTCCGGGATCCCGCGGCAGCTGGACTCCCTCATCACCTGGGCGTGCGCGCGCACGGTCGAGCAGCGTCCCGCCTCCGCCGCGGACCTTCTGCGCGCGGTGCGGGAGCTCTCCGCGACCCTGCCGCCCGCGGTGCTCGCCGCCCGCCCGGAGAAGGTCGAGCAGAGCGACACCTCGGACGTGCCGCGCCCGACCGCGGCGCTGGACGAGGTCGCCGTCCGCCTCACCGGAGGCCCGCGCCCCTTCCTGCCCCGCGGCGTCGAGGAGGAGGACGTCGAGGACGAGTCCACCGACGCGGTCGGGACCTCCGACGGCGAGGAGGACCGGACCCCGGGGCGCAGTGCGGAGGACCCCGCCTCCGACGAGGAGGACGAGACCCCGCGCAGCGTCGTCATGCGCTCGCCGAGGGCGCGGCGCGGCCGCCACCTGCCGCTGAACGGCCGTCGGCGCTCGCGTCCGATGGCGCTCCTGGCCGCGCTGAGCCTCGTGGCCGCACTGCTCACCGGCGCCTGGGGCGGCGTGGACTGGTACATGTTCAGCGGTCCGGGCGCGGACCGCACGGTGCCGCTGGTCACCGGCACCCCGCTCGACGATGCCGAGGCCGAGCTCGCCGCCTCGGACCTCGACGTCAGCACCGAGGAGCGCTTCGACGACACGGTCCCCGCCGGGCACGTCATCTCCGCCGAGCCGTCCACCGGCGCGACGCTGAAGCGGGGCGATGCGGTCCGCCTCGTGGTGTCCAAGGGTGTCGAGACCTTCCCGGTCCCCGCGCTCGAGGGCACGGACCTCGAGGATGCCCGCGAACAGGTCGAGTCGCTCGGCCTCGAGCTGGTCGAGGACGACCCGGAGTACTCCGAGACCGTCCCCGAGGGCCAGGTCATCTCGCAGTCCGCCGAGGCCGATGCCCTCCCCGAGGGCGGCGAGGTGCACGTGGTCGTCTCCCAGGGCCGCCAGCCCCTGAGCGTGCCCGACCAGACCGGGGCCTCCGCCGGATCGGCGCGCTCCACCCTCGAGGCCGCGGGATTCCGGGTCACGAGCGAGGAGGCGCACTCCGCGAGCGTCCCGAAGGGCTCGGTGGTCTCGCAGTCCCCCGCCTCCGGCTCGCTCTACCGCGGCGACACCGTCCATCTCGTCACCTCGCTCGGCCCCGAGATGGTCAAGGTCCCGGACGTCTTCCGCAAGCCGGAGGACGAGGCGCGGGCCGCGCTCGAGAAGGCCGGGTTCACCGTCGAGGTCGTCCACGACAAGGGCGAGCCGGTCTTCGGCCAGGTCTACGAGCAGTCCGCGAAGGCCGGCGACGAGATCGCCAAGGGCTCGACCATCACCCTCAAGGTCTTCTGACCCCGCCCCCGCACGCAGCACGGCGCCGACCCCACGGGATCGGCGCCGTGCTCGTGCGGGCCCGGCTCAGCGGCGGGAGAGCATCTCCGCCACCAGGAAGGCCAGCTCGAGGGACTGCTGGTGGTTCAGGCGCGGGTCCACGAGGGTCTCGTAGCGGCGGGTCAGACCCTCCTCGTCGATCTCCCCCGTGCCGCCGAGCACCTCGGTGACGTCGTCGCCCGTGAGCTCCATGTGCAGACCGGCCGGGACCGTGCCCAGCTCCTGATGGACCTCGAAGAAGCCCACCACCTCGTCGAGGATGTCCTCGAAGCGTCGGGTCTTGTAGCCGTTCGAGGAGGTGATCGTGTTGCCGTGCATCGGATCGGTCACCCAGGCGACCTGGGCGCCGGCATCGCGCACGCCCTCGACCAGCGCCGGGAGCCGATCGCGGATCCTCCCCGCGCCCATGCGGGTGATGAAGGTCAGCCGTCCCGGCTCCCGCTCGGGATCCAGCCGGTCGATCAGCCGCAGCGCATCGTCCCGGGAGGCATCCGGACCGAGCTTCACCCCGATGGGGTTGCGCAGCCGGGACATGAAGTCGACATGGGCGCCGTCGAGCTGACGGGTGCGCTCCCCGATCCACAGGAAATGGCCCGAGCAGCCGTAGATCTCCCCGGTGCGGGAGTCGATCCGGGCGAGGGCCTCCTCGTAGTCCAGCAGGAGCGCCTCGTGGGAGGCGTAGAACTCCACCACCTTCAGCGCGTCGAAGTCCGCGCCGATCGCGTCCATGAACCGCACGGCCTTGTCGATCTGCCCGGCGAGCTCCTCGTAGCGGTCGTACCCCGCGCCGGAGGAGGTGAAGCCGCGGTTCCACGAGTGCACCTCGCGCAGGTCCGCGAAGCCGCCGTTCGTGAAGGCGCGCAGCAAGTTCAGCGTGGAGGCGCTGGTGGTGTACGTCCGCCACAGCCGGCGCGGGTCGGGGATCCGCGACTCCTCGGTGAAGGCGTACTCGTTGACCGCATCGCCGCGATAGGTGGGCAGGGTCACGCCGTCGCGGGTCTCCTCGTCGGAGGAGCGGGGCTTGGCGAACTGTCCCGCCATCCGGCCCATCTTCACCACCGGCAGGGACGCCCCGTAGGTGAGCACCGCGGACATCTGCAGGATCGTGCGGATCTTGTTGCGGATGCGGTCCGCGGTGGAGTCCGCGAAGGTCTCGGCGCAGTCGCCGCCGGCGAGCAGGAACGCCTCGCCGCGGGCGGCCGCGGCGACCCGGTCGCGCAGCACGTCCACCTCGCCGGCGAACACCAGCGGCGGGGCGGTGCGCAGGTCGTCGAAGACGGCGGCGCGGGCGTCCTCGTCCGGCCACACCGGCTGCTGCACGCGCGGGCGCTCGCGCCAGGCGCCGAGCGCCGCCAGGCCGTCATCGGCCGAGGACAGCGAGAAGTCGTGGGCTCGGGCGGGGGCGTCGGGGCTGAAGGGAGTCACGCCGACAGGGTAGCCAGTTCCTCGGGGCCGCGTCGCACGGGACCGTCCGGCGAGCGCCGGGACGCGCGGCACCTCACGGCCGCGACCGGCCTCGGCGATCCTCCTGCGGTTCCCGGTCGCCGGAGGCCTCCCGCTCGGCGCGGAGCCTGCGCTTCACGTCGCCCGCGTACTCGTCCACGCGCTCCTGCCCGGACATCGCCGCGATGCGGTCCATCACCTCGTCCGTGACCGCTCGCAGCACCACCGCCTGGTCCGCGTCCGGGTGCCGCCGCGCCACCTCCGCGGCGAGGACCGGCGCCCCGACCTCGACGTGGATGCGCGGATGTCGCCCCGGGAGGAATCTCCTCTCCCCCTGCGCCTCGAAGGCCCCGATCATCGCGACCGGCACGATCGGCGCGCCGGAGGCCAGCGCGAAACGCGCCAGGCCCGTCTTGCCGCGGTGGAGCCGACCGTCGGGGCTGCGGGTCCCCTCGGGATAGATCCCGAGCACGTCGCCGCGGGCGAGCACCGCCGTCCCCGCCTCGATCGCGGAACGGGCCGCGCCGCCGCCGCTGCGGTCCACCGGCATCACGTGCAGCCCCCGCATGATCGCGGCGAGCAGACGGGCGATCGGGCCGCGGCCGGAGAAGATGTCGGACTTGCCCAGGAAGTGGACGCTGCGGCGCACCTGGCCGGGCAGGAGGACGGTGTCGGCGTAGGTGAGATGGTTCGAGGCCAGGATCACCGGCCCCTGCTCGGGGATGTTCTCGTGACCGCTGAGGGTGGGGCGCCACACCGTCCGCACCACAGCCATGACGAAGGGCTTGGCGATCTCGTACAGCACGTCTGCTCTCCTGCGGGCGTCGGGACGGGGCGCGGCTGCCCCGGGGTGGATGCGACGATGGCCCCATGGCGTTCAGCGAACTGTCCCGGCCGTGGCGCGCGCGGGGTCACTCTAACCCGCGCGGCGGGCTCCTCCTGTGCCACGGGTTCACCGGGTCGCCGCAGTCGCTGCGCCCCTGGGCGGAGCATCACGCCGCGCTGGGCTGGGAGGTGGAGCTGCCGCTCCTGTCCGGGCACGCCCTCACCGAGCAGGACCTCGCGGCGACCTCCTGGCAGGACTGGTACGGGACGGTCCGCGAGGCCGCGCTGGCGCTGGCCGCGGAGCACGGCCCGATCGCCGTCGGCGGACTCTCGATGGGCGGGAACCTCGCCCTCGCCCTCGCCGAGGACGAGGAGCTCGCCGGCGCGATCGCCGCTGTCGTCGCGGTCAACCCCGGCATGACCGTGCCGCGCCTCGCCCTCGCGGCCGACCTGATCGCCCCCGTGGTGCCGATGCTGCCGGGGATCGGCTCGGACATCGCCCGCCCCGGCGTCTCGGAGGAGGCCTACGAGCGGATGCCGGTCCGCGCCGTCGGCCAGCTGCGCAGGCTCTTCCGCCGCACGCGGCGGGGGCTCGGACGGGTCCAGGCGCCGCTGCTGCTGGCCACCTCCCGCACCGACCACACCGTCCCGCCGACGGACAGCGATCTCGTGGCCGCCCGGGTGCGCGGACGCGTCCAGCGCCTCTCCCTCACGCGCAGCCACCATCTGGCGACCCTCGACCACGACGCGCCCCTGCTGTTCGAGACCTCGGCGCGGTTCCTCGACGAGCACGTGCCCGGCGCGGCACCCGGCCCCGGTCCCGGCGCATGAGCACCCCCTCCGACCGCTCCCCCGACCCTCGCGACGTCGACGCCGAGTTCGCGCGGATGCTGCGCGAGGAGGGGCTCGCCCTCGGTCCCGGCCAGGCACCGCGCGAGCCCGCGGCGCCTGAGCCGGAGCCGGCGGAGGACCTCGACGCCGACGGGGACGAGGCCGCGACGAGCGCGGAGTCGCGCGAGCGCGCCTGGGCCGCGCACCCCTCGCGCGGTCCTCGTGACGGCCCGCCGCGCGAGCTCGACGACGACGAGGTGCTCTACGGCGACTTCGACCCGCCGGACCCGGACCTCCCCCAGCCGTCCTCGGCCGCGCTGTGGTCGTGGACCGCGATGGTGGGCGGGTTCGTGCTGCTGCTGGCCGTGACGCTCTCGTCCACGCTCCCTGCCCTGCTGGGCTGGGCGGGCGGCGCCGCGGCGCTCGGCGGCATGGTCTCGCTGCTGCTGCGGCTGCCCCAGCGCTCCCGTGACGACGGGGACGACGGCGCGGAGGTGTGAGGCCGGGCCGGGGGCGGCCTCAGCGGGCGAGGTCCGCGGCGCCGACGATCCCGGCCCGGTTGCCCATGCTCGCGGGCACGAAGCGCGCCAGCGGGCGGTGCGCGCGGGCGGTGAGGCTCGTGGCGAAGGCCCGGCGCGCCGGCTCGAGCAGGAGGTCGCCCGCGGCGGCGACCCCGCCGCCGACGACGATCACCTCGGGGTCCAGCAGCGCCGAGATCGTCGCCGCGCCGCGCCCGAGCCAGGTCCCGATCTCGGCGATGAGCTCGCGCGCACCGGGATCTCCCTGCTGCGCCAGCCGCGTCACCAGCGGGCCGTCGATCTCTCGCCGGTCCCCGCCCGCCGCCTGCACGAGGGGCCCCAGCAGCGGGTCGCCGCCGGCGGCACGCCGCTTCGCCGCGCGCACGAGCGCCGTGCCGGCGGTGTACTGCTCGAGGCAGCCCCGCAGTCCGCAGCCGCACCACTGCCCGTCGGGCACGACCACCATGTGCGCGACCTCGCCCGCGAAGCCCGCGCTGCCGCGCAGCATGACGCCGTCCTGCACGACCGCGCCGCCCAGTCCCGTCCCGACCGTCAGCATGAGCATGTGGCGCGCCCGGGTGGCGGCGCCGAAGCGGTACTCGGCCCAGCCCGCGGCGTTCGCATCGTTCTCGACGACGACCGGCAGACCGGTGAGGGACTCCAGCCGCTCGGCGAGCGGATGGTCGCGCCAGGCGAGGTTCGCGGCGAAGCGCACGGTGCGGCGGTCGGCACCGATGAAACCGGCCGCGCCCACTCCGATACCGGCGACCTCGTGGGAGCCGCGCAGCTCCGCGACCGCGTCCGCGACCGCCGTCTCGAGCAGCTCGGGATCCGTCGCCGGTGTGCTGCGGGTGGTCGCGGCGACGATCTCGCCGTCCTCGTCGACCACCCCCGCAGCGATCTTCGTGCCGCCGATGTCCACTCCGATGGAGAGCATCCGTCCCTGCCTCGTTCCCCTGGGGTCCTCCGCGCCGTGCGCGATCCGTCGGCGACCTGCCGTCGCGTCCAATCGTAATGGGCCTCTGCCGTAGACTCTGCGGGACCCCACCAGCGCGTCCGGTCAGGTCCTCCGGTGCGCCGGTCCGCATCGCACCAGGCCGGATCGAAGGAGATTCGATGAAGCAGTTCACCACGCCCCCGCAGCATGAGAGCAGCCCTGACGAGAACGCGACGGACATGCTGCTCGGGCGCCTGCGGTCGCATCCCTCGGTGCCGATCTACGAGCTCGCCGAGGACGGCGGCGGCTACCGGCCGCTCAGCACGGCCGACTTCGTCGACGAGGTCAAGGCCGTGGCCAAGGGCCTGATCGCCTCCGAGGTCGAGGTCGGCGACGTGGTCGCGATCCTCTCGCGCACCCGGTACGAGTGGGCGCTGGTCGACTGGGCCGTCTGGTGGGCCGGCGGGGTCAGCGTCCCGATCTACGAGACCTCCTCCCCCAGCCAGATCCAGTGGATCGCCTCGGACTCCGGGGCGAGGTTCGCGGTCGTGGAGACCACCCGGCACCAGGAGGACATGGAGTCCGTGCGCGGTGAGCTGCCGGAGCTCACGCGCATCGGCGTGCTCGAGGACGGCATCCTCGAGGACCTCAAGGCCCGCGGTGCGGACGTCTCCGACGAGGACCTCGAAGCGCGCCGCACCTCGCGCCGCCTCGCCGACGTCGCCACGATCATCTACACCTCGGGCACCACCGGCCGCCCCAAGGGCGCGGAGCTGACGCACGCGAACTTCGTGGACACCACCCGCAGCGCCGTGACGCTGCTGGGCGACCAGGTGCTCCCGGCCGGCTCGCGCCTGCTGATGTTCCTCCCCCTCGCCCACGTCTTCGCCCGCCTGATCACTGTGCTCGCCGCGGCCTGGCCGGTCACGACCGCCTTCACCCCGGACACGAAGAACCTCCTGCCCGATCTCGCCGCGTTCAAGCCGACCTTCCTCCTCGCCGTCCCCCGCGTCTTCGAGAAGGTGTACAACGGCGCCGAGGCGAAGGCGATCGCCGGCGGCAAGGGGAAGATCTTCGGCGCCGCCGCGCAGACCGCGATCGACTACTCCACCGCCCTCTCCTCGGGGAAGGTCCCGCTCACGCTGCGGCTGAAGCACACGCTCTTCGACAGGCTGGTCTACGGCACGCTGCGCGGCGCAATGGGCGGGCAGGTGCGCTGGGCCGTCTCCGGCGGCGCGCCGCTCGGAGCGCGACTGTCGCACTTCTTCCGCGGCATCGGGGTGACCGTGCTGGAGGGCTACGGACTGACGGAGACCACCGCGCCGGTGAGCGTGAACCTCCCCTGGGACGTGCGGCCCGGCACTGTCGGACCGCCGCTGCCCGGCTCGTCGGTCGCGATCGACGACGACGGCGAGCTGCTCGTCAAGGGCGTGATGGTCTTCAAGGGGTACCGGAACAACCCCGAGGCGACCGCCGAGGCGATGAAGGACGGCTGGTTCCGCACCGGCGACCTCGGCGCCCTCGCCGACGACGGCTCGGTGACCATCACCGGGCGTCGCAAGGAGGTCATCGTCACCGCGGGCGGCAAGAACGTCTCCCCCGCCCAGCTCGAGGACCAGCTCCGCGCCCACCCCCTGGTCAGCCAGTGCGTCGTGATCGGCGACCAGAAGCCGTTCGTCGCCGCGATCCTGACCCTCGACGAGGAGATGCTGCCCACCTGGCTGAAGAACAACGGTCTGCCCGAGATGAGCCTCACGCAGGCCGCCGAGGACGAGCGGATCCGCACCGAGCTCCAGCAGGTCGTGGACCAGGCGAACCAATCCGTCTCCAAGGCGGAGTCGATCCGCGCCTTCGAGGTGATCGACTCGGACTTCACCGAGGAGAACGGGTATCTCACCCCCTCGCTGAAGCTCAAGCGCAACGTGGTCGTCAAGGACCTCGCCCCCGTCATCGAGAAGATCTACTCCCGGCCCAAGCCCACCAGCTGAGCCGCCTGCCGCGCAGGCCCTCCGGGCCCCGGCACCCCGTCCGGACCACTGCGTCCCGGGGTGTCGGGGCCCCGTCGTAGCCTGTCCCCCATGCCCGCCCGCCGCCAGCTGAGCTTCGACGACCTCGGCACCCCGCTCGCGGAGGCGACGCTCGTGGTGGTCGACCTCGAGACGACCGGCACCGACCCCCGCACGGACGCGATCACCGAGATCGGGGCGGTCAAGGTGCGCGGCGGCGAGGTGCTGGGCGAGTTCCGCACGTTCGTGGACCCCGAGCGGCCGATCCCCGCGTTCATCGCCTCGCTGACGGGGATCACCGACGCCGCGGTGCACGGGGCGCCCACGATCCGCACGGTCCTTCCCATGTTCCTGGACTTCGCGGGGGCCGACGCGGCGCTCGTGGCCCACAACGCGCGCTTCGACATCGGGTTCCTCCGCGCCCGCGCGGCCGAGTGCGATGTGCAGTGGCCGTCCCCTCCGGTGCTGGACACCCTCGCCCTCGCCCGGACGGTGTTCCGCCGCGACGAGGTGCGGGACCACCGGCTCTCGACCCTCGCCGCCCACGTCGGCGCGTCGGTCTCCCCCGATCACCGGGCGCTCTCGGACGCCCGCGCGACCGTCGACGTGCTCCACGCGATCATCGAGCGGCTCGGCCCGACCGGTGCCGCCACCCTCGAGGACCTCTCCGCCGCGCACCGGCGCGCGAAGCCCGTGCAGCTGCGCAAGAAGCACCTCGCGGCGGACGTCCCGCCGGTCCCCGGGGTCTACCAGTTCCTGGACGCGAGCGGGGCCGTGCTGTACGTGGGCACCTCCCGGAACCTGCGCTCCCGGGTGCGGACCTACTTCACCGCGAGCGAGACCCGGCGCGCCGTGCTGGACATGCTCCCCCGCGCCGAGTCGGTGAGGGTGATCGAGTGCGCGACCGCGACGGAGGCGGCGGTGCGGGAGCTGCGCCTGATCGCCCGGGAGAAGCCGCCCACGAACCGGCGGGGGCTGCGCCCCGAGGTCGCGCACTGGCTCCGGCTCGGCCCTGCCGGGGAGGGCCTGCGCGGCGCCCGGATCGCACGCTCCGAGGCCGACGGCTCCGCGCAGATCGGCCCCCTCGGCTCCCGTCACGACATCCAGCCGCTGCGGGATCTGCTCACGGACGCCGTCATGGGCCGGCGCGCCCGGCTGGAGGCCCCCGCCTCGCACGCGGAGGCCGCCTCCCGCAGCCATCGCGAGGAGCTGCGGACGGCGATGGTCGCCGATCCCCGAGCCGTCCTCGACCACGTCGCCGCCCGCATGCGAGGGCATGCGGACGCCGGCCGGTACGAGGACGCGGAGCGGCTGCGCCGCCTCGCGGGCACCTATCTCGACGCGGCGCGACGCGCCTCGCGGCTCCGGGCGCTGGCGGAGGTGCCGCTGCTCATCGCGGCACGACCCAGCAGCGAGGCCGTCATCGGCGGGCGCGGCTGGGAGCTGCTCGCGCTGCGCCACGGCCGCTTCTCGGGCAGCACGCTGGTCCCCGCCTCGAAGGATCCGCTGCCCTTCGCCCGCTCCCTGGCGATGACGGGGACCGGGGAGGCCGAGCTCGCCGCGCCCCTCTGCCATGGCTACCACCAGGAGGCGGAGATCCTCCTGGCCTGGCTCGAGGGCGAGGGCGTGCGCACCGTGCTGAGCGAGGGGAGCTGGCAGGTCCCGGCCCGTGCCCGTTTCGAGGCGGAGAGCCTCGCGCGGCGCTTCGCGCTCACCGCCGCCGTGCAGGGGGCTTAGGCTCGTCCCCGAAGCCGTCCGTCGAAGGAGCAGCCATGATCACCGCCATCGTCTCGATCGTCGTCGACCCCACCCGGATCCCCGAGGTCGCAGAGGCCGTCGTCGACATCGACGGGATCCAGGAGGTGTACTCGGTCACCGGTGACGTCGATCTCATCGCCGTGGCACGGGTGCGGGCCCACGAGGACCTCGCCGCCGTGATCGCCGGCTCCCTCAGCCGTGTCGAGGGCGTCCTGGACACCACCACGAACATCGCCTTCAAGACCTACTCGAAGCGCGATCTCGACGCGGCCTTCGATCTCGGGCTCGACGGCTGATCCGCCTGGTCGGCTGAGCGGTCTCGACGCCCGAGGGACCGCCGGTTCCCCGCGGGCCAGCCCGGACCCGCTCAGTCGTCCGCGGACAGTGAGCGCTGGGACATGCTCGCCCAGTGCTCGAGCAGCCGGGCGGGCGCTCCCCCGTCGAGCACCTCGACGACCTCGTCGTGCGCGGCCCGCAGCCGCTCCTCGAAGCCGTCCTGCGCCCGAGCGCCGATGCCGTCGTGGGCGAGGACCCCCGCGGCGGCGTTCAGCAGCACGGCGTCGCGGATCGGCCCCATCCGCCCGTCCCGCTCCCCCGCGTAGAGAGCCGAGGCGACCTGGGCGTTCTCCTCCGCGGTGCCGCCGCGCAGCGCATCCTGCCCGCTGCGCGGGATCCCGAGCACGGTCGACGGATCGAGCTCGTGGGTGCGGATCTCGCCGCCGCGCACCTCCCACACGTCCGAGGGCGCGCTCACCGTGAGCTCGTCCAACCCGTCCTGACCGCGGAAGACCAGGGCGCTCGTGCCGCGGGAGGCGAACACGCCGGCGACCGTCGGCGCGATGGAGGCGTCCGCCACACCCACCGCGCTCGCCAGCGGCCGCGCCGGGTTGGTGATCGGGCCGAGGATGTTCATGACGGTGGGGATCCCGAGCCCCCGGCGGGCCTCGGCGGCGAAGCGCATCGAGGGGTGGAACACCTGGGCGAAGAGGAAGGTCATGCCGACCTCGCCCACGAGCCGCTCCACCTCCGGGACCGGCAGGTCGAGCCGCACGCCGAGCGCCTCGAGCACATCGGCCGAGCCGGAGCGGGAGGTGGAGGCGCGGTTGCCGTGCTTGACCACGGTGCGCCCTGTGGAGGCGATCACGATCGAGGCCATGGTGGAGATGTTCACGGTCTGGGCGAGATCGCCGCCGGTGCCCACGATGTCCACGGACCGACGAGGGGCGTCCACGGGGCGGGCGTGGGCGATCATCGAGTCCGCGAGGGCCTCGAGCTCGGAGCTGGTGATCCCCTTGGCCTGCAGCGCGACCAGGAACCCCGCGACGGGCACCGGACCGGCCTCGCCGCTCATGATCTCGTCCATCGCCCAGCCGGCCTCCGCCTGCTCGAGTGCCTCACCGCGCACCAGGCGCGCGGTGATCCGGGACCAGGTCGGGGTCTGCTCGCTCATGCCTCGATCATCGCACCTCGACCGCGGTGCATCGTCACGATGGTCACTGATCGGATCACGGAACGGTCACGGCACCCGCGCATGGCCGATCACCTGGGCGTATCGAGCCGTGTCCTGGTTCGTGACAGGCCGTCAGGAGGGCTATGCTGGCAGGGTCCGCCCGGGGCGCAGGCCCCGCGATGCGCCGGTCGTCGTGAACCGGCACACCGAATCTGACGACACGACATAATGGTGACGTGACTACTGCGACTCTGCCTGTGCGCTCAAACCCCGCCGCCGCCCCCGCGGTCGGCCGGCCGAACCCGACGCAGATCGGCACCCTCGTCTGGCTCTCCAGCGAGCTGATGTTCTTCGGCGGCCTGTTCGCGATGTTCTTCACGCTGCGCTCCATGGCGCCGGAGACCTTCGCCGACGGCCAGTCGCACTTCACCCACGGCTTCGCGCTGCTCAACACCTCCGTGCTGGTCTTCAGCTCCGTCACCTGCCAGATCGGCGTGTTCGTCGCCGAGGGCCGCTTCCCCTGGGGCCAGCCCTTCCCGCCCCGCAAGCGCCGCGAGGGCTCGATCTTCAACATCGCCGGCTGGGGGATGATCGAGTGGTACACGCTCACCTTCCTCCTCGGCGCCTTCTTCGTCTCCGGCCAGGCCTTCGAGTACGCGGAGCTCGTCCACCACGGCGTGACGATGTCCGCCTCGCCCTTCAGCTCGATCTTCTTCCTCGCCACCGGCTTCCACGGCCTGCACGTCCTCGGCGGCCTCATCGCCTTCCTCATGGTGCTGATGCGCGCGTACGTCGCGGAGAAGTTCACCGCCCACGAGCAGGTCTCCGCGATCTGCGTGTCCTACTACTGGCACTTCGTGGACGTGGTCTGGATCGTGCTGTTCTTCGTCGTGTACATGCTCGACCCGATCATGAGCGCGGCCGACCCCGGGCACGTCATCCCCGTCGACTTCAACTGGTCCCTCTTCTGAGCCGCGCACCGGTACCCGTGACGCCCCGCCGCCCCGCACTCCTGTCCCTCCCCGACCGCCCCCTCCACGAATCGAGGTCCGAACCGTGAAGGCTCTCGCCGCACGTCGCCATCACCCGATGGCGCTTCTCGTGATCCTGCTGCTCGCGCTCGTCGCGACCGGCGGGCTGTACGCGGCCCTGCAGCCGCAGACGGCCCAGGCCGAGGCCTACACCGACAGCGACGTGGAGGCCGGCGAGGCCCTGTTCCTCGCCAACTGCGCGACCTGCCACGGGCTCGACGGCGCCGGGCAGACCGACCCCGACGGCCAGACCCTCGGCCCGTCGCTGATCGGCGTGGGCGCCGCCGCGGTCGACTTCCAGGTCGGCACCGGCCGCATGCCGATGCAACACTCCGGCGCCCAGGCCCGTGAGAAGCCGCAGCAGATGAACGAGGAGCAGACCCGCCAGCTCGCGGCGTACGTCGCCTCGCTCGGCCCCGGCCCCGCCGTCCCGGACGAGGAGTACCTCGACACCAGCAAGGGCGACGCGGAGCGCGGCGGCGAGATCTTCCGCATCAACTGCGCCATGTGCCACAACGCCGCCGGCGCCGGCGGCGCGCTGACCCGCGGCAAGTACGCCCCGCCGGTCGTGGGCGTCGAGGGCAAGCACGTCTACGAGGCCATGGACACCGGCCCCCAGAACATGCCGGTCTTCAACGAGACGAATCTGTCCCCCGAGGACAAGCGCGACGTCATCACCTACCTCGAGGCCCTCGAGGAGACCGGCTCGCCGGGCGGCATCTCCTTGGGCTCCCTCGGCCCCGTGACCGAGGGTCTGTACGCCTGGACGATCATCCTGTCCCTGCTCATCGGCTCCGCCGTGTGGCTGGGGGCGAAGGCCAAGTGAATGCGAGCATGAACACCAACACCGACGGCAGCTCCCCCACCCGGGTCAGCGCCCTCGCCCCGAAGGCGGGCGGCGGCTTCCCCAACCCGGGCCTGCCTCCCCACTCCCCCCGTCAGGCCGACATCTCCAAGCCCGCGGAGAAGCGCGCGGAGCGGCTCGTGGCCGCGCTGTTCCTCCTCAGCGTCGTCGGCACCGCCGTGTTCATCGCGGCCTACTTCGTCGTCACCCCGCAGGGGACCAACATCTTCGCCGAGGAGGGCTCGTCCAGCGCCCTGTGGTGGTCGAACCTGGTCACGGGCCTCGGGCTCGCGATCGCGGTCGCCGCCATCGGCGCCGCGGCGGTGCACTGGGCGAAGACCCTCATGCCCGACCAGGAGTGGGTGGAGGAGCGTCACGACATCCGCGGCTCCGACGAGACCCGCAAGGTCGCGGCGGAGATGATCACCAGCGGCCTCGCCGAGACCGGCATCGGCCGCCGTCCCGTGATGGTCACCGCGATGGTCGCCGCCCTCGCCGCGCTCCCGATCGCCGTACTCGCGCCGCTGTCGACCCTCGGCCCGCTGCCGGGGAACAAGCTCCACCACACCTTCTGGGGCCACAACCCGGGCCAGCGCCTCGCCCGCGACCACGACGGCACGCCGATCAAGCTCTCCGACGTCGCGATGAACTCGATCTTCCACGTGATGCCCGAGGACCTCACGCACGAGACGCCTCACCACCTCGAGGAGCGCGCGAAGGCCGCCGCCGTGATCGTGCGCATCGACCCGAAGCTCGCCAAGAACGACGAGTCGATGTCGATGGGCGTCGAGGGCGTCCTCGCCTTCTCGAAGATCTGCACGCACGTGGGCTGCCCCGTCGCTCTCTACGAGCAGCAGACGCACCACATGCTCTGCCCGTGCCACCAGTCCACCTTCGACGTCACCGACGGCGCCAAGGTGATCTTCGGCCCGGCCCACCGTCCGCTGCCGCAGCTCCCGATCGAGGTCGACGCCGAGGGCTATCTCGTGGCCCCCGGCGACTTCATCGAGCCGATCGGTCCCAGCTTCTGGAACATCCACAAGGACAAGTGATCTCATGACGACCACGACTCCCAGCTCCCGGAAGCAGTCTTCCGACGACACCCGCCTGCTCAAGCTCGGCGCGGTGGGCGGCGACTTCCTCGACCAGCGCCTCTCCGGCGCCGGCTTCGTGAAGTTCTTCGCGCGCAAGGTCTTCCCGGACCACTGGTCCTTCATGTTCGGCGAGATGGCGCTGTACAGCTTCGTCATCCTGCTCATCTCGGGCACGTTCCTGACGATGTTCTTCGACCCCTCCATGGAGGAGGTCGTCTACAACGGCCCGTACGAGGCCCTCCAGGGCGCGACCGTCTCGCGCGCCTTCGAGTCCACGATGGAGATCGCCTTCGAGGTCAAGGGCGGCCTGCTGTTCCGCCAGATGCACCACTGGGCCGCGCTCGTGTTCATGGTCGCGATCTTCGTGCACATGTTCCGCGTGTTCTTCACCGGCGCGTTCCGCAAGCCGCGCGAGCTGAACTGGCTCATCGGCTTCACCATCATGGTGCTCGGCATGGTGGCCGGCTTCTCCGGCTACTCGCTCCCGGACGACGTCCTCTCCGGCAACGGCCTGCGCGTCGTCGACGGCCTGATGAAGTCGATCCCGATCGTCGGCACCTATCTGTCGATGCTTCTCTTCGGCGGCGAGTTCCCGGGCACGGACATCATCCCGCGCCTGTTCACGATCCACATCCTGCTGGTTCCTGCGGCGCTGCTCGGCCTCATCGCGATCCACCTGGTGCTCGTGGTCGTGCACAAGCACACCCAGTACGCGGGTCCGGGTCGCACCGAGCGCAACGTCGTCGGCCACCCGGTCCTGCCGGTGTTCGGGGCGAAGGCCGGCGGCTTCTTCTTCATCGTCTTCGGCATCATCACGCTGATCTCGGCGACCACCTCGATCAACGCGATGTGGGTCTACGGCCCCTACGACCCCTCCCCCGTCTCGGCCGGCTCCCAGCCGGACTGGTACATGCTCTGGACCGACGGCGGACTGCGCCTCATCCCGGGCTGGGAGTTCACGATCTTCGGCTACGTGATCTCGCTGAACATGCTGATCCCCATGGCGATCTACGGCGCTCTGCTGGCCGTCCTCGCCCTGTACCCGTTCATCGAGGCCTGGGTCACCGGCGACGACCGCGAGCACCACGTGAACGACCTGCCGTACCAGGCTCCGGTGCGCACCGGCATCGGTGCCGCGTGGATCTTCACCTATGTGCTGCTCGCCCTCGCGGCCACGAACGACCTCATCGCCGTCGCGCTGCAGCTGTCGATCAACGACCTCACCTGGCTGTTCCGGATCGCGTTCTTCGTCGGGCCCGTGCTGACCTTCTACGTCACGAAGCGTCTGTGCCTGTCGATCCAGCGTCACAAGCGCGACCTGGCGCTGCACGGCCGGGAGACCTCCCGCATCGTCCGCACCGGCACCGGCGACATGATCGAGATCCACGAGCCGCTCAGCGAGTACGAGCGCTGGGAGCTCGTCCAGCACGACGACTACCGTCCCCTCAAGGCCGGCAAGGGGGTCTCCTCCCTGCGGGCGAAGGCGACGAGCTTCTTCTTCAAGGACCGCATCGAGCCGATCAGCCCGGCAGAGCTGCGCGCAGCGCTCGAGCACGCCGGTCACGAGAAGCACGTCATCGACGAGGCGACCGGCGGCGACTACCGCACCCCCGCCGAGAAGGTCGTGCACTGAGCCGCTCCTGAGCCGTACCGGCTCCCCCACGTCGAAGGGCCCCGAGGATCCACCTCGGGGCCCTTCGGCGTGCGTGCAGGGTCAGTGCAGCAGCGGGTTCCAGGTGCCGCTCCCCTGCGCCGGATCGACGCGTCCTGCGAGCACCGCGACGAGATAGCGGGCGGTGACCGGGCTGAGCCGTCGATCCGCCCGGCGCAGGGCGCGCAGGGAGCGCAGCGGGCGCCGTGACGCGTCCAGCCCCTCCTGGGCGAGCACGGCGCGCGCCCAGTCCGCCGCGCGCTCGACGTCGTCCTGCCCGGCGAACAGCTGGGCGATCTGGGCCCTCGCGTGCTCGCTGGGGCTCCTGCGTGGTCCGATCATGCTCCCTCTCCCCCTCGTCCTCGGCGCCGATGCACGGACGCCGTGGGCACAACGTAGCATCGACGGACCCAGCACCGTCCACGCCCGACGAGCCGCACGGATGCGCCCTCGCCTCCCCGCTCCGCTCCCGTCACCACGACGCGAGCATCCCGGATGCTCGACGCATCAGACCAGCATTACATGCTGCTTGCGCTGTGCAGCGCACTACGGCGTTATTGACCTGCTCGCCCGACACGCTTCTCCGGGCTCGCTGAACGACCGCTGCCGCACAGCGTCGTCATCTGCCCCGCCCGACGTCAGGTCGCATGGGTCGCGGCCTTCTCACGAGGACCGCCGCCGGGCTGCGGAGACGACCATCGAAGCGGTCAAGGTCGGGGGTCTCCACGGCCCTGCGGGAGCGCTGTGCGCCCGTCGTGGAACGGTGAGACCGGCGCTGCGGTACGGCACGAGCCAGTGCGTCGTGCCTCCTCGCATCGCAGGTCTGCTCGGCCCGCAGCACCGGCGCCACCCGGACATGACGAAGACCCCGCATGATCGATGCGGGGTCTTCGTCGGCGGCCTCGGGCGCGAGGCGTGAGAGTGTCGCTCAGTGCGCGTGCTGCCCCTGGGAGAACTCGAGCGTCCACTGCAGGATGCCGTAGATCGAGAACAGGACGCCGAAGGCGAAGATCCACCAGCCCGCGGCGACGCCGAGGAAGCACAGCCCGCAGCCGACGGCCACCCACAGGGGCGCCCAGCTGTAGGGGCTGAAGCTGCCCTGGACACCGGCGGAGGACTCGACCTCGCCGTCCTCCTCGTCGGAGGCACCGAGATCGTTCTTGCGGACGGCGAGGCTGACCGCCATCGCGATCATGAAGGCCAGTCCGGTCATCGCGATCATCGCGGGGAAGCCGACGAGCTCGACGCCCAGCGGCTCGAAGTATCCGGTGAGCAGTCCGTACGCGACCGTGACGACCGCGAAGAAGATGCCCAGGATCCAGAAGATCTTGGCAGTGGCTCTCATGTCAGTTGCTCCTCGGGTTCGCGGCGGGCTCCTCGGCGAGCATGTGGTCCTGCAGCGCGACCTCCGGGTGGTGGAGATCGAAGGCCGGACGCTCGGAGCGCACGCGGGGCAGCGAGTGGAAGTTGTGGCGCGGGGGCGGGCAGGAGGTGGCCCACTCGAGGGATGAGCCGTAGCCCCACGGATCGTCGACCTCGACCTTCTTCCCCTTCATGTGAGTGAGCACCACGTTGAGGAGGAACGGCAGGGTGGAGACGCCCATGATGAACGCGCCGACGGTCGAGATCTGGTTCATCCAGTCGAAGCCGTCCTCGTAGAGATAGTTGACGTAGCGGCGGGGAGCACCCGCGACGCCCAGCCAGTGCTGGATGAGGAACGTCATGTGGAAGCCGATGGTCAGCAGCCAGAAGTGGATCTTGCCGATGCTCTCGCTGAGCTTGTACCCGAACATCTTCGGCCACCAGAAGTAGAACCCGGCGAACATCTCGAAGACCACGGTGCCCGCCATCACGTAGTGGAAGTGCGCGACCACGAAGTAGGTGTCGGAGATGTGGAAGTCCAGCACCGGCGAGGACAGGATGACGCCGGTGAGGCCGCCGAAGATGAAGGTGGTGAGGAAGCCGAGCGTGAACAGCATCGGCGTCTCGAAGGTCACCGAGCCGCGCCACATCGTGCCGATCCAGTTGAAGAACTTCACGCCCGTGGGGACGGCGATCAGCATCGTCATGAAGGCGAAGAAGTCCAGCATCACGGCGCCGGTGGTGTACATGTGGTGCGCCCAGACCGTCACCGACAGCGCCGCGATGGAGATCGTCGCGCCGACGAGGGTCTTGTACCCGAAGACCGGCTTGCGGGAGAACGTCGGGATGATCTCAGTGGCGATGCCGAAGAACGGCAGCGCGAGCACGTACACCTCGGGGTGGCCGAAGAACCAGAACAGGTGCTGCCACAGGATCGGACCGCCGTTGGCGGGGTCGAAGATGTTCGCGTCGAAGCGACGGTCCGCGCCGAGCGCCAGCAGCGCCGAGGCGAGCGGCGGGAAGGCCATCAGCACCAGCACCGCGGTGATCAGTGCGTTCCAGGTGAAGATCGGCATGCGGAACATGGTCATGCCCGGCATGCGCATGCACAGGATCGTGGTGATGAAGTTGACCGAGCCCAGGATCGTGCCGAAGCCCTGCAACGCCAAGCCGAAGACCCACAGATCACCGCCCAGGCCGGGCGAGAACGTCGTGTCCGACAGCGGCGCGTAGGCGAACCAGCCGAAGGACGCGGCACCCTGCGGGGTGAGGAAGCCGGCCACGACGATGAGCGAGCCGAACAGCGTGATCCAGAACGCGAACATGTTCAGTCGCGGGAACGCCATGTCGACGGCGCCGATCTGCAGCGGCACGAGGTAGTTCGCGAAGCCGTTGAACAGCGGGGTGCCGAACATCAGCAGCATGATGGTGCCGTGCATGGTGAACAGCTGGTTGTACTGGTCCTTGGAGACCACGACCTGCAGCCCGGGCTCCCAGAGCTCGGTGCGGATGCCGAGGGCGAGCAGACCGCCGAACGCGAAGAACGCGAAGGCCATGCCCATGTACATCTTGCCGATCAGCTTGTGATCGGTGGTGGTCAGGAGCTGGAAGAACTGGCGTCCGAGGCCGGTGGGGCGCTCCTCCTGGAACCGCGCCGGCGCTGTGGTGCTCGGCGAAGCGGTGACGTCGGTGCTCACTGGTTCTCTCCCTCGTTCCCGCGGGTCGCGGTGTCCTCGGTGTAGCGAGGACCGGCGTCATCCTGCTTCTGGCGCATGCTCCACTCCTCCTGGTTGCGGTTGAGGTCCACGCCGAGCTGGCCGGTGTAGCCCTGCTCGCGCAGCTCCTGGATGTGGGCGTCGTACTCCTCCTGCGAGACCACCTTCAGCGTGAAGAGCATGTCCGAGTGGTACTCGCCGCACAGCTCGGCGCACTTGCCGGAGTACTCGCCCTCGCGGGTCGGGGTGACCTGGAAGCTCGTGGTGTGGCCCGGGAACATGTCCTTCTTGTAAAGGAAGTCGACGACCCAGAAGGAGTGGACCACGTCGCGGGAGTCGAGGCGGAACTCGACGGTCTCGCCGACCGGCACCCACAGCTCGGGCAGCGACTCGGCCGCGCCCGGCTCGCCGGTGGCGAAGGACTGCACGCCGGCGGGCTCGTGGACGTCCTCGTCGACGTAGTTGAAGTCCCAGCTCCACTGCTTCGCGACGACGTTCACGGTCACGTCGGGCTCGGCGACGTGCATCTCGACCTCGCGCGCATCGCGCTGGGTGAAGTAGAAGAGGGTCAGCACCATGACCACCGGCACGAGCGTGAACATGAGCTCGAGCGGGACGTGGTAGCGCAGCTGGACCGGGAAGCCCTTGTCGTTCTTGCGGCGGCGGTAGGCGATCGCGCACCAGATGGTCAGTCCCCAGATGATGAGGCCGACGACCACGAGCACCGACCACGAGCCGACCCAGAGGTTCGCGATCCTCTCGGTCCGGTCGGTGACCTCCTGGCCGTCTTCGGGGCCGGGGAGGAATCCGCGCTGCTGCGCCTGGGTGCAGCCGGCGAGGACCAGAGTGGCCAGGGCGAGGCCGGTTGCCGCTGCGCGGCGTCCGCGCCGCGCACGCTGGGGGACCTGGGGGATCACAGGGGATGACCTTCCGCTCGTCGTCTCCGGCACTCGGCGCCGCCCCGACCCGAGGACCGGAGGCGGCTCCGCGTCGCGGAGCTGGTACTGACATGGGGTGAACACACCCTCAGTGCCGCGCCCGCCCCCGAGGAGCGGGCCGTGTCGGGCCGGGGAGGCCCGTCACTTGACGGCACCCCGTCATCATACGGCGTCCGACGGGTGGTGCGGGCACATCGACCCACCGTGGACCTCCCGTTCCGTCGCTCCGTGACCGGTCCGTAATCTGGTCGTCGCGACGATCACACGACCGCAGGGATGAGGAGCCCACGACGAAGGGCCCGGGCGCCGCCGCAGTGGCGTCGTCCGGGCCCTTCGGGGCGGCCGATGCGGCTCTCGCCGCCTCGGCTCAGGAGAAGGAGTCGCCGCAGGCGCAGGAGCTGCCCGCGTTCGGGTTGTCGATCGTGAAGCCCTGCTTCTCGATCGTGTCGGAGAAGTCGATGACGGCGCCCGAGAGGTACGGGCTGCTCATCTTGTCGACGATCACCTCGACGCCCTCGAAGTCGACGACCTGGTCGTCGTCCATGAGGCGCTCGTCGAAGTAGAGCTGGTAGATCAGGCCGGAGCAGCCCCCGGGCTGGACGGCGATCCGCAGACGGAGGTCGTCGCGGCCCTCCTGCTCCAGCAGGGTGGTCACCTTCTGGGCGGCACCCGAGGTGAGGGTGACGCCATGCGCCGCGGTGGGGCGCTCGGTGGTGGGCGTGGTCATGAGGTCCTCCTCGAAGCTCGATTGGGCTCAGGATACGCCCTGCTCGCAGGGAACGGGGAGGACCTCCGGCGGCGATCCTCCGCACTGTCGTCCCCGCTGCCTGCGCACGCGGGACGGCCCTGCCTCACAGCACCCCGCGGAAGAACGCCACGAGGATCACACCCGCGTATCCGAGGAGCACGCCGGCGATCGCCCCCGTCGCGCCGTCGCGGCTGCGGCCGCGCAGCACCATCGCGAAGGCCGTCACGAGCACGGCGAGGACCACGATCACGCCCCACCACAGAAGGAAGTAGCCGGCGACGAATCCGAGCAGGAGCCCGCCCATGAGCATCGGGATCATCAGCGGGGAGACCTGTGCGGTGCCCTCTCCCCCGCCCGAGCCGCCCGAGCTGCCGGGGGCCCGGCCGGAGCCGCTCATCCCTGCGTCCTCCCGTCGACGGCGCCGCCGGCGAGCTCGCCCGCGCCGAGGAGGAGCAGCGCCTCGGCCAGGCACACCTGGGCGAACTCCCCGAGGTGGAGGGACTCGTCGATCCCGTGCGCCCGCGACTCGGGATCCTCGACCCCAGTGACCAGCACCTCGGCAGAGGGGAAGACCTCCAGCAGATCGGCGATGAAGGGGATCGAGCCGCCGAGACCGGTGTCGACCGCGGGGGTGCCCCAGGCGCGGGCGAAGGAGCGCCGCGCGAGGTCCATGGCCGGGGAGTGCTGCGGGGCGCTGAAGGGCTTGCCCTGCTCCCCCTCGTGCACGGTGACGCGGGCGGTCGCAGGCGCGTGCTGCTCGAGGTGGGCGACCAGCGCGGCCATCGCAGCCTCGGGGTCCTGCCCCGGCGGGATGCGCAGGGAGACCTTCGCCCGGGCCACGGGGACCATGGTGTTGGAGGCGTCGCGCACGCTCGGGGCGTCGATGCCGATCACGGAGAGCGCCGGCCGGGTCCACAGCCGGGAGGTCAGCGGGCCGCTGCCGGAGAGCTCGAGCCCCTCGACGACGCCGGCGTCGCGGCGGTAGTCCGCCTCGTCCATGTCGACCTCGGGGTCCGGCGCGGAGATGAGTCCCTCGATCGCGACGTGGCCGTGCTCGTCGTGGAGGGTGGCGAGCAGACGGGAGAGCTGGGTGAGGGCGTCCATGACCGGGCCGCCGAACAGGCCGGAGTGCACGGCATGGTCCAGGGCGCGCACCTCGACGACCACGTCGACGAGGCCGCGCAGGCTCGTGGTCAGCGCCGGGGTGCCCACCGCCCAGTTCGCGGAGTCGGCGACGATGATGAGGTCCGCCGAGAGCGCCTCGCGATGCGCCTCGATGAAGGGGCGGAAGGTCGGCGAGCCCGCCTCCTCCTCGCCCTCGACGAAGACGGTCACGCCGATCCCGTCGGCCGCGAGCTCCTCGCCGACCAGTCGCAGCGCGGTCACGTGCGCCATGACGCCGGCCTTGTCGTCGGCGGCGCCCCGACCGTAGAGACGGCCGTCGCGCTCGACGGGCTCGAAGGGATCACTCGACCAGTCGGCTACCTCGCCCGTGGGCTGGACGTCGTGGTGCGCGTACAGCAGCACCGTGGGCCGTCCCTCGGCGGCGGGCGTGCGACCGATCACGGCGGGGCTGCCGCCCTCGACGGACTCGAGGGAGACCTCGCTCATCCCGGCGCCGCGCAGCAGGTCCGCGACGGCCTCGGCGCTGCGCCGCACGGGCTCGCGATCGTAGCCCTCGAACGCGATCGAGGGGATCCTCACCAGATCCTTCAGGTCCTCGATCGCTCCGGGCAGCAGCGGGTCCAGACGCTCGCGCAGCGCCCGGACCTCCTCCGTCTCCGCATCGAGGGCGGACGGGTCGTTCACTTCCTGGTGGCTCATGCTGCTCACCGTACCGCCGCCCGCGCCGGCGCCGGTGCCTCCCCGGCCCGTTCCGACCGCGCTGACCGCCCGGGCCGTCGGAGGTCACAGCCGACCCGCATCCGCGTCGCCTAGGATGCCCTGGTGATCTTCCGCAAGTCCGAGCCCCCGCAGCCCGCCGATCCGGCGCCCGAGCCCTCCCGTCCCGGCACCAAGGGACGCCCCACGCGCACGCGCAAGGAGGCCGAGGCCGCACGCCGGCGCCCCCTGGTCGTCGACGACCGGAAGGAGGCCCGCCGCCGTGACCGCGAGCGCGCCTCCCAGGAGCGCATGGAGGCTCAGCAGGCCCTGATGACGGGTGACGAGCGGAAGATGCCGCTCCAGCATCGCGGGCCGGAGCGCAGCCATGTGCGGGACATCGTCGACTCGCGGCGCAACATCGCGGAGTACTTCTTCCCCGTCGCGCTGATCTTCATGCTGGTCGCGCTGGTGCTGCCGCTGATCCGCCCGGAGGTCACCGCGGTGATGAGCACCGGCATGATCATCGTGCTGTGGGGCGGCATCGCGCTGTGCGTCGTGGACAGCCTGATCCTGCGCCGCTCCCTGCGAGCGAAGGTCACCGAGCGCTTCGGCGAGGTGCAGCGCGGACTGGTCGGCTACGGCATCATGCGCGCCATCCAGATCCGTCGCTTCCGTCTTCCCCGCCCGCAGATCAAGCACGGGGAGTCGCCCCGCTGACATCGGCCGCGGGTCCCTCGACGTGGCCCGCCGCCCCGCACACGAGGACGGCCGACGCGAACACTCGCGTCGGCCGTCCTCGTGTCGAGGGTCAGGCGCCCTCGTCGCCCTTGCGCTCCGGTGACTGCTGCTCGCCCTTCGTGCCGGCCTTCGCGGCCTCGGGCTTCGCGTCGACGCCCGCCTCCTTGCGCTGCTGCCGGGTGATCGGTGCGGGCGCGGCGGTCAGCGGGTCGTAGCCGTTGCCGGTCTTCGGGAAGGCGATGACCTCGCGGATCGAGTCCTCCCCGGCGAGCAGGGCGACGATCCGGTCCCAGCCGAAGGCGATGCCGCCGTGCGGCGGGGCGCCGAACTGGAAGGCGTCCAGCAGGAAGCCGAACTTCTCCTGCGCCTCCTCGGCGCCGATCCCCATCACCTCGAAGACCCGCTGCTGCACGTCCTGGGAGTGGATGCGGATCGAGCCGCCGCCGATCTCGTTGCCGTTGCAGACGATGTCGTAGGCGTAGGCCAGCGCGCTGCCCGGATCGGTGTCGAAGGTGTCGAGGAATTCGGGCTTCGGCGAGGTGAAGGCGTGGTGCACCGCCGTCCAGGCGCCGCCGCCGACAGCGACGTCCCCGGCCGCGCGGGCATCCGCCGCAGGCTCGAACATCGGTGCGTCCACGACCCACACGAAGGCGAAGGCGTCCTCGTCGATCAGCCCGAGCTTCTGGGCGATCTCGTCGCGGGCGGCGCCGAGCAGGGCGCGGGAGCTCTTCGGCTCGCCGGCGGCGAAGAAGATGCAGTCGCCGGGGGCGGCGCCGGTCTTCTCCAGCAGTCCCGCCTTCTCCGCCTCGGAGATGTTCTTGGAGACGGGCCCGGTGAGGGTGCCGTCCTCCTGGACGAGCACGTAGGCCAGGCCCTTGGCGCCGCGCTGCTTGGCCCACTCCTGCCAGGCGTCGAGCTGGCGGCGGGGCTGGGAGGCGCCGCCGGCCATGACGATCGCGCCGACGTAGGGGGCCTGGAACACGCGGAAGGGCGTCTCCGCGAAGTACTCGGTCATCTCGACGAGCTCGAGGTCGAAGCGCAGGTCGGGCTTGTCCGAGCCGTAGCGGCGCATCGACTCGGCGTAGGTGATCCGCGGGAAGGGACCGGAGACCTCGTGGCCACCCTTCGCCCACACGGCCGAGAGGATCTGCTCGGCCAGCGCGATGACGTCCTCCTGGTCCACGAAGCTCATCTCGACGTCGAGCTGGGTGAACTCGGGCTGCCGGTCCGCGCGGAAGTCCTCGTCGCGGTAGCAGCGGGCGAGCTGGAAGTACTTCTCGATCCCGCCCACCATGAGCAGCTGCTTGAACAGCTGCGGGGACTGCGGCAGCGCGTACCAGGAGCCGGGTGCGAGGCGGGCCGGGACCAGGAAGTCGCGGGCGCCCTCGGGGGTGGAGCGGGTCAGGGTCGGCGTCTCGACCTCGACGAAGCCCTGGTCCAGGAGGGTGTCGCGCGCGGCGCGGTTGACCTCGGAGCGCAGCCGCATCGCGGCGGCGGGGCCCTGCCGGCGCAGGTCGAGGTAGCGGTAGCGCAGTCGCGCCTCCTCGCCCACCTCGCTGTGCTCGTCGAGCTGGAAGGGCAGGGGCGCGGAGGCGCTGAGCACCTCGACCTCGGAGGCGGTCACCTCGATCTCGCCGGTGGGCAGCTGCGGGTTCTCGTTGCCCTCGGGGCGACGGCCCACGGAGCCGACGACCCTCAGCACGTACTCGTTGCGCAGGTGCATCGCCTCGTCCTCGCGCACCACCACCTGGGTGACGCCGGCGGCGTCGCGCAGATCGAGGAACGTCACGCCGCCGTGGTCACGGCGACGGCCGATCCAGCCGGTGAGGGTGACGGTCTGTCCGATGTGCTCCGGGCGGAGCTCACCGGCGGTGTGGGTGCGCAGCACGAGGTGTCCTTCTGGTGGGTCGACGGGATCGGGGCCGGCGGGCGCCGGGGCGCGCGCGGCCCGCACGCGGGTCGCGTGGAGCGTCCACCCTACCTCGCAGGGTGAGCGATCTCGCCACCGCGGCCCTGTTGCTCTCGCCATGGTCGCCGTAGACTCGAGGGCGGTCCGACCTGCAAGAGTGCTGGTCCGTTTATGCCCGGACTCGCCGAGTCGCCTGTGCCCTGCACGGCGTCGTCGCGCGAGATGTATGGGCGTCCCCTGCCCTTGCGACCTGTTGGGGCTTGTTCATCCCTGACTGTCGAAGGACACCATGTCTGATTCCTCCCCTGCCGTCGAGCCCGGAATCTCCTCCGAGCTCCCCGCCGAGGCCCCGGCCGACGCCGCCCCCGTGACGTCGGAGACCGGCGAGGCGCTGGCCGACGCCGCCGACGCGCCCGCCGTCGAGACCCCCGCGGAGCCCGGCTTCGACGCGCTGGACCTGCCTCCCGCGCTGCGCACCGCCGTCGACGAGCTCGGCTTCACCACCCCCTCCGCGATCCAGGCGCAGGCCATACCGCCGCTGCTGCAGGGCCGCGACGTGATCGGCGTCGCCCAGACCGGCACCGGCAAGACCGCCGCCTTCGGCCTGCCGCTCCTGGCGGCCGTGGACCCCTCCCTCCGTGAGGTGCAGGCACTCGTCCTGGCCCCCACCCGCGAGCTCGCGATGCAGGTCGCGGACGCGATCTCCTCCTTCGCCACCTCAATGGGCGGGCTCGACGTCGTCGCCCTGTACGGCGGCTCCCCCTACGGCCCGCAGGAGCGGGCCCTGGCCCGCGGCGCCCAGGTCGTCGTCGGCACCCCCGGCCGCGTCATGGACCACATGCGCCGCACGAACCTGCGCCTGGACACGATCCGCTTCGCCGTCCTCGACGAGGCCGACGAGATGCTGCGCATGGGCTTCGCCGAGGACGTCGAGGAGATCCTCTCCCACTCCCCCGAGAGCCGCCAGGTCGCGCTGTTCTCCGCGACGATGCCCGCCGCGATCCAGCGGGTGGCCCAGACGCATATGAAGGACCCGGTGCGCGTGAGCGTCACCCCGCAGTCCTCGACCGTCAAGAGCGTCACCCAGACCTATGCCGTGGTGCCCTTCAAGCACCGCACCGGTGCGCTCGCCCGCGTGCTGGCGACCTCGAAGGCGGAGGCCGCGATCGTGTTCGTGCGCACCCGCGCCGCCGCCGAGGAGGTCGGCTCCGCGCTCGTCTCCCGCGGCCTGATCGCCGCGTCCATCAGCGGCGACGTGCCGCAGAAGGAGCGGGAGAAGATCGTCGAGCGACTGCGCGACGGCTCGCTGCAGGTGCTCGTGGCGACCGACGTCGCCGCGCGCGGACTGGACGTGGAGCGCATCGGCCTGGTCGTGAACTTCGACGTGCCCAAGGAGGCGGAGTCCTACGTCCACCGCATCGGCCGCACCGGTCGCGCGGGCCGCACCGGCGAGGCGCTGACCTTCATCGGCCCCCACGAGCGCCGCGCCCTGAAGAACATCGAGCGCGCCACCAAGCAGACCCTCGCCGAGGCCGTCATCCCCTCCCCCCGCGACGTGTCCAAGCACCGCCTCGCGGCCCTGCTGACCCAGGTCCCCGAGCGGATCGAGCGCGGCCGGCTGGAGCTGTACCGCGAGCTGATCGGCGAGTTCGTCACCGAGCACGGCATCGACCCGCTCGAGCTCGCCGCCGTGCTCGGCGCGATGACCGTGGGCGACGAGGGCCCCGGCGCCGCGTCCGAGGAGGAGGAGTTCACCGGTGCGCAGCTGCGCGGCGAGGACCGCGACCGCGGCGACCGCGGCTCGCGCGAGGCGACGCCCACCGAGCGCGGCTACACCTCCTACAAGGTCGGCGTGGGCCACTCCCACGGCGCGCGTCCGCCGGGCATCGTCGGCGCCATGACCGGCGAGGGCGGACTGCACGGGAAGGACATCGGCAAGATCCAGATCTTCCCGCACTTCTCGCTGGTCCAGATCCGCGGGTCGCTCACTCCCGAGCAGATGGACCGCATCAGCCGGGCGAAGCTCGGCGGTCGCGAGCTCCGCATCGGCCCGGACCGCGGCCCGCGCGGGGGCAAGGGCCCGCGCCGCGACGGCGACCGTCCCTTCCGCCGTGACGACCGCGGTGATCGCGGCGGCCGCCACGAGGGCAAGCGCCGCCCCTTCCGCAGGGAGGGCTGAGCGCCCTGACATGGACAGGCCCCGTCACCGATCACGGTGACGGGGCCTGTTCTCGTCGTGGGCCCTGGCGGGCCGGGAGGGGTCAGCCCTGCTGCTGCTCCTGCGCCTCGGCGTAGGCCTTGCGGACCTCCTCCATGTCCAGGTTCTTCACCTGGCCGATGAGGTCCTCGAGCGCGGACTGCGGGAGGGCGCCGGCCTGCGAGAACACCGGGACGCCCTCGCGGTAGGCGACGAGCGTGGGGATGGAGGTGACGCCGTAGCGCATCGCCAGGTCCTGCTGGTCCTCGGTGTCGACCTTCGCGAAGGTGACGTCCTCATGGGTCTCCGAGGCCTCCTCGAAGATCGGGGCGAAGCGCTGGCACGGCACGCACCAGCCCGCCCAGAAGTCGATCAGGACGATGCCGTCCTCGACGGTCTTGTCGTGGTTCTCGGTGGTCAGGGTGAGCGTAGCCATGACCGGTGGAACGCCGCGGCCCCGGGGATCATTCCCCCGGGACCGCGGTGTGAGCCAGCTCATCCTCCGTGCCGCGGTGCGCGCCGCACGGCCGCGCCCTCAGGCCCCCGTCTCCTCCGCGGCGGCGAGGACGCGGGGGCGGAGGTCCTCCGCAGGCGGGGTCCAGGTCGCGGCGTCGGCCGTGAGCTGCTCGCCGCTGCGGATGTCCTTGACCTCTCCGTCGGTGCCCTCGGTGCCGGGGAACCAGATGAAGGGGATGCCGCGCCGGTCCGCGTAGCGGATCTGCTTGCCGAACTTCGCGGCACTCGGCGCGACCTCGCACGGGATCCCCCGGCCCCGCAGGGAGCGTGCGGCGGCGTCGCTGCGGTCCCGGTGCTCCTCGTCGGCCACGGAGACGAGCACGCAGGTCGGGACGGGGCGGCTGGGCGCAGCCATCCCGGCCGAGAGCAGGCGCGAGACAAGGCGGGAGAGCCCGATCGAGAGGCCCACCCCGGGGTAGGTGTGGCGGTTGTCGGAGGCGAGGCGGTCGTAGCGCCCGCCGGAGCAGACGGAGCCGAGCGACTCGTGACCGGCGACGAAGCTCTCGAAGACGGTGCCGGTGTAGTAGTCGAGACCGCGGGCGATCGAGAGGTCCGCGAGGATCATCCCGGGCACGGCCGCCTCGACGCGCTCGAGGACGGCGGTGAGCTCGGCGATCCCCTCCTCGACCATCTCTCCGCTGCCGCCCAGGGCGCGGACCTGCTCGGCGAAGGAGCCGTCCCGGGTGCGGATCGCGGCGAAGGCGAGCGCCTTCTCCGCCTGCTCCTCGTCGGCCCCGGCCCCCTCCCGCAGCAGCGTGCGCACGGCCTCGGCGCCGATCTTGGGGAGCTTGTCGAGGCTGCGCAGCACCGCGGTGTGGTCCTCGAAGCCGATCGCGCGGAAGAAGCCCTCGGAGAGCTTGCGGGTGTTGGCGTGGATGCTCACCTGCGGCAGGGGCAGGCGGGAGAGGATCTCCGCCATCACGATCGCGACCTCGGCCTCGACGTGCCCCGGCAGGGAGTCCTGGCCGATCACGTCGAGATCGGCCTGGTAGAACTCGCGGAAGCGACCGTCCTGGGGACGTTCGCCGCGCCACACCTTCTGGATCTGGTAACGCCGGAAGGGGAAGGCGAGGCCGTTCTGGTGCTCGAGCACGTAGCGGGCGAGCGGCACGGTGAGGTCGAAGTGGAGGCCGAGGGTGCGGGAGCGGTCGGTGCCGGCGTCGTCGTCGCCCTCCTCCGCGTGCAGGCGGCGCAGGACGTAGACCTCTTTGTCGATCTCGCCCTTGCGCAGGAGCTGCTCGAGCGGCTCCACCGCGCGGGTCTCGACGCCGGAGAACCCGTGCAGCTCGGCCACCTCGCGGAACACGTCGATCACGTGCTGCTCGACGAGACGCTCGGCGGGGAGCCACTCCGGGAATCCTGACAGGGCGGCGATCTTCGCCATGCGGTGCACATCCTTCTGGTCGTCGTCGGTGCGCGACCATTATCCCCCGTCCCGCGCTCCGGCGTCGGACGCGGCGGCCTCGAGGCCGAACCGGCTGTAGAGTTCCGGGACGTGCTCGTCCCGGTGCTGCCGGGAGGAGCACCCCGACAGCCCGGCCGTCCCCGTGACGGCAGTGTCCCGCCCCGCAGCGGATCCCATCGAAGGAGCTCAATCGTGAGCGAGTCCGAGACTCCCCTCTCCGCCGACCAGTCCTCCGCACCGCAGGTCGACGCCGCCGTCGACGGCGTGGAGGAGCAGACGCCCGCCGCCGAGCAGGCCGCCCCGGGCACCGAGACGGCCGCGACCGACGCGGATCGCCCCGCCGACGCCGAGCAGCCCACCCCGGCCGACGAGCAGCCCGCGGCCGACGCCGAGCAGCCTGCCCCGGCCGACGAGCAGACCCCGCCTGACGCTGAGCAGCCTGCCCCGGACGCTGAGCAGCCTGCCGCGGCCGCGGAGCAGGCCGCACCGGCCGACGAGCAGCCTGCGCCGTCGCCCGAGGCGGCTGCGCCCACCCCGGCGCCCGCAGCGCCCAAGCCCTCCCCCGGGGGGGCCGGGTCCCGCCCCGCGGCGCCCTCGCCCGCGGCGCTCGCGGGCAAGAAGCCCACGGCCGCCCTGGTGCCCGTCGCCCCCGCCGTGACCGAGCACGACCCCGCGGAGATCGCGGAGGCGAAGGTGTTCGGCGCGGTGACCGAGGACGGCACGGTCACCGTGCAGGACGGCACCCAGGTCCGCACCATCGGCACGACCGCGGAGACGGATCACGACGCGGCGCTCGAGCCCTTCGCCTCGGCCTATCTCGACCTCGTCGCCTTCCTGGACCAGACGGCCTCGCTCCTCAACGCGCCCGAGCACACCCAGAACGAGCTCAACCGGCTCCTGGAGAACCTGCGCAAGAACATGAAGGAGCCGAAGGTCGTCGGCGACATCCCTGCGCTGCGGGCGCGCGCCTCGGAGCTGCGCGAGCAGGCCAAGGAGAAGATCCGCGAGCTGGAGGCGAAGCGCGCCGAGGGCCGCGAGGCGGCGACCCGCCGTCGCACCGAGTTCGTCGAGTCCGTCGAGGCCCTCGTCGCCACTCCTCCGGAGCAGATCTCCTGGAAGAACGCCGGGGAGACCATGCGGCAGATGGTCCCGACCTGGAAGCAGATGCAGTCCGAGGACCTCAGCCTGGACCGCCCGACCGAGGAGGCGCTGTGGAAGCGGCTCTCGGCCGCCCGCTCCGCCTTCGACCGGATGCGCAAGCAGTTCTTCTCGCAGCTGGACGAGAAGCACGCGGAGGCCGCCGCCCACAAGGAGGAGCTGATCGCCCGCGCCGAGGCGATGCAGGAGTCCACCGACTGGGGTCCGACTGTCCGCGCGTACAAGGACCTCATGGACCAGTGGCGCCGCGCCCCGCGCGGCAGCCGCAAGAAGGACGACGCCCAGTGGAAGCGGTTCAAGGCCGCCCAGGACACGTTCTTCGCCGCCCGCAACGCGGACCTCCACGAGACCGAGGCCGAGCAGCGCAAGAACCTCGAGGTCAAGGAGGCGCTGCTGGTCGAGGCCGAGGCGATCGACCCCGGCAGGGATCTCGAGGCCGCGAAGTCCGCCCTGCGCTCCGTCCAGGATCGCTGGGAGGAGGCGGGGAAGGTCCCGCGCGGTGACATGCGCCGTATCGACGACCGTCTCCGCACCGTGGAGCGCGCCGTGAAGAGCGCCGAGCAGGACGAGTGGCGGCGCACCGATCCTCGCACCAAGGCCCGGGTCGAGGGGGCCTCCTCGCAGCTGCACTCGGCGATCGCCTCGTACGAGGAGGCTCTCGAGAAGGCGCGCGCCGGCGGGGATCCGACGAAGATCGCCGAGGCCGAGGCCGCGCTCGAGGCCCGCAAGGAGTGGCTCGCCGTCATCGAGCGCTCCGCCCGCGATCTCGGCTGAGGAGCCCGCCTCGACACGTTCGAGGCAGCGCGAGGCCGAGACAGCGCGGGGCGGCCCGCACCCGGCCCGCGCCTCTCCTCCCCATGCCCCGCCCGTCCACAGCGACGGGCGGGGCATTGCCGTGCGAGCGCGGCCGGGGAAGGGTCGGGGGATGCAGCGTCTCCCCCGCACCCCGCCCGTCGCCCCACCGGGATCCGGGCACGATCCCCCGGCCCCGGCCGCGACGCGGCAGGTCGAGCTGTGCGCGGCCTGGTCCCGCCATGCCGCGGAGCTCGCCCTCGCCCTGAGCGCGGAGCTGCAGCGCTGGGAGGAGACGCCGACGACGGCCGCCATGGTGGGCCGCGGCGAGCTCGCCCGCCTGCTTCCGGGGATATTCCTGCCCCCGGATCTCCTCGACACCGCGGTGCGCCGGGCGCTCGCGATCGGATGCGCCCTCGGGGAGCACCTGCGGCCGCACCACGTGCTCGCGGGGCCGACGGCGGCCTGGGTGCACCTGGGCGGCGCACCGCCGGCCCCGGTGGAGCTGCTCTCCTCCGCGCACCGCGCAGTGCTCGTCGGGGTGGTGCTGCGCCAGGCGCGCCTCGCCCCCGGGGAGATCGACACCCTCGGCGGCGCGCCGGTCACGACGCCGCGGCGCACGGCCGTGGACCTGCTGCGCTTCAGCCCCGAGGTGGTCGCGGCACCGCTGCTGCGACGGCTCGAGCGGGCCGGACTGGTCGAGGCCGAGGAGGTGGGTGCCCATCTGCACCGTCTGCACCGTCATCCCGGGGTGGAGGCCGCCCGTGAGCGACTGGCGCGGATCCTCGGCCCCGTCCCCGATCCGCCGGACCAGCCGGCCGCTGGGACGGCGCTGATCGCCGTCGGGCCGACGCTTCCCGCCGTCCCGACGGGCCGTGCGATCCTCACACGCCCGGGGCGCGCGGCGAGGGAGCCGCAGGCGCCCGCGGCGTCGCGGTCGGGGGCAGGAGCGGTCAGCTCGCGGTGAGCGGTGCGCCGGCGCCGACCGGGTGGCCGTCGGCGGTGACCCGGTAGACGTCGTAGACGCCCTCGACCCGACGCACCTGCGCGAGCACGGACTGCAAGTGCGAGGGATCGGCCAGCTCGAAGGAGAAGAAGGTGGTGGCCAGGCGGTCCGTGTTCGACTGCGCCGAGGCGGACTGCAGGTTCACCTGCTGCTCGGAGATCACCAGGGCGAGGTCGGTCAGCAGACGGGGACGGTCCAGCGCCTCGACCTTGATGTGCACGAGATAGGCGGTGCTGTGCCGGCCCGACCAGCTCGCCTGCACCATCCTGTCCGGCTGCTGCTCCTGCAGCTGGACCGCGTTGGTGCAGCTGGTGTGGTGCACGGAGATGCCGGAGCCGCGGGTGATGAAGCCGACGATCGGGTCGCCGGGCACCGGGGCGCAGCACTTGGCGAGCTTGACCCACAGGTCAGCGTGGCCGTCGATGATCACGCCCTGATCGGTCTCCGAGGTGTGGCGCTCCTCCCGGCTGCCGCGTCGACGGACCCGGGAGGGGAGCGTGATCTCCGCGAGATCCTCCTCGGCGCCGTCGGAGCCGCCGAAGGAGGCGCGGAGCTTCTCGACGACGTGCTGGGCACCGGTGTGCCCCTCGCCGATGGAGGTGTACAGCCCGTCGATCGAGGAGAGGTTCAGCTCCGAGGCGGTCGTGGCGAGGGTGTCGTGGGTGAGCAGGCGGCGCATCGGCAGGTCCTGCCGACGCAGCGCCTTGGCCAGCTCCTCCTTGCCCCGCTCGAGGGCCTCCTCGCGTCGCTCCTTGGAGAACCACTGGCGGATCTTGCTGCGCGCCCGCGGCGACTTCACGAAGCCCAGCCAGTCGCGACTCGGCCCCGCGTCCGCGGACTTCGAGGTGAACACCTCGACCACGTCGCCCGTGGAGAGCGTCGACTCCAGGGAGACCAGGCGACCGTTCACCCGGGCGCCGATCGTGCGGTGCCCCACCTCGGTGTGGACCGAGTAGGCGAAGTCCACCGGGGTCGACCCCTGGGGCAGCGCCAGCACGTCCCCCTTCGGCGTGAAGACGTACACCTCCTGGGTGTTGATCTCGAAGCGCAGGGAGTCCAGGAACTCGCCGGAGTCGGTGGTCTCCTTCTGCCAGTCCATGAGCTGGCGCAGCCATGCGGCGTCGTTCGAGATCGCCGCGGACTCGGAGCCTCCCTGGCTGCCCGCCATCGCCTTGTACTTCCAGTGCGCGGCAACGCCGTACTCGGCGCGGCGATGCATCTCCCGGGTGCGGATCTGGATCTCCACCGGCTTGCCCGTCGGGCCGATCACGGTGGTGTGCAGCGACTGGTAGAGGTTGAACTTGGGCAGCGCGATGTAGTCCTTGAACCGGCCCTGCACCGGGGACCAGCGGGCGTGCAGGGTGCCGAGCACCCCGTAGCAGTCGCGGACGGTGTCCACGAGCACCCGCACCCCGACCAGATCGTAGATGTCGGAGAAGTCGCGTCCGCGCACGATCATCTTCTGGTAGATCGAGTAGTAGTGCTTGGGCCGGCCCGTGACCTCCGCCTTGATCCGGGCCTTCTTGAGGTCCTCCTGGATCTGCGAGGAGACGGTGCTGAGGTACTGCTCCCGCGCGGGCGCGTGCTGCGCCACGAGGGAGACGATCTCCTCGTACACCTTCGGGTAGAGCACCTGGAAGGAGCGGTCCTCGAGCTCCCACTTCATGGTGTTCAGCCCCAGACGGTGCGCGAGCGGGGCGTAGATCTCGAGGGTCTCCTTGGCCTTCCGCTCGGCGGAGGAGGGCGAGACGTACTTCCAGGTGCGGGCGTTGTGGAGACGGTCGGCGAGCTTGATCAGCAGCACGCGCACGTCGCGGCTCATCGCCACGATCATCTTGCGCACGGTCTCGGCCTGCGCGGCCTCGCCGTAGGTGACCTTGTCGAGCTTCGTGACGCCGTCGACCATCACGGCGATGACCTCGCCGAACTCGGTGCGAAGCTGGTCCAGCGAGTAGTCGGTGTCCTCGACCGTGTCGTGCAGCAGCGCCGCGGCGACGACGTCGGCCGGGGAGCCGAGCTCCGCGAGGATCGTGGCGACCGAGACCGGGTGGGTGATGTACGGGTCGCCGCTGCGACGGGTCTGGCCGCGGTGGCAGCGCTCGGCGACGGCGTACGCCTGGCGCACGAGCTCCTGGTTCTCCTTCGGGCTCACCGCCGTCATGGTCTCCAGCAGCGGGGCCAGCAGCGGGTCGACCACCGTGGTCGCGCGGGGGGAGAAGAAGGACAGGCGCGAGCGGGAGCGGCGCGGCGCGGGCGACGGGGTGCGGGGCGAGGAGGGCGGTGCCGCGGGCGGGCGCGTCGTCGGCTCCGCCGGGGTGCTCCGACCCTCGGCGTGCTCGGATGCGGTCCGCTCCTGCATGCACACCTCCCTGCCTGGAAGGCCTCAGTCTACGCGCGGCGCGGCGATGGCCGTGCACGCTCCGCCGCGGGCGGACGGCCGCGGCCGACGGGTCAGTCGGCGATGCTCCACACGACGCTCAGCGGGACCCCGGGCAGCTTCTCGCGGCCGCCGAGGGACTCGAGCTCCAGGAGGAAGGAGGCCCCGAGCAGCTCGACGTCGAAGCGTCGTGCCAGCTCGATGGTCGCCGCGGCGGTGCCGCCGGTGGCCAGCAGGTCGTCGACGACGAGGGTGCGCGCTCCGGCCGGCAGCGAGTCCTCCGGGATCTGGATCTCGGCGCTGCCGTACTCGAGGTCGTACTTCAGCCCCGCGGGGCGGCCGGGGAGCTTGCCCGCCTTGCGCACGGGGATGAACCCGGCGCCGAGCTCGTAGGCGAGCGGCGCGCCGAGCACGAAGCCTCGCGCCTCCGTGCCGACCACGTACTCGATGCCCTCCGGCAGCAGGGTGATCCAGTACCGGATCACCTCGCGCAGCGCCGCCGCGTCCCGCAGCAGGGGCGTGATGTCGCGGAAGAGCACCCCCGGAGTCGGGAAGTCCGGGTACTCGCCGATGTGGGTGCGGCGCAGCTCCTGGATCCGGGCAGGGATGGGCTGGGGCTCGGTCATCGTTCTCCTCACCGGCCGGTGCGGCGGCGTCGGGTGGTCCTGCGCGGCTGCTGCCGGGCCGGGCTGTCGGCGGACGCTTCTGCGCCAGGGGTCGGGGCGGCGCCGTCGGCGCTCTCCCCGTCGTCGTCCCCGTCGCGGGCTGCGCGTCCGGCGCGGGCGGCGTCACCCTCCGGCCCGTCCTCGGGCTCGTCCTCGTCTGCGGCGTCCCCGGCGCTCGCGGGGGCCTGGGCGGGGCCGTCCTCGCGCTCGGTGCGGGAGCGCTCGACTGCGGCGGTGTGCTCGGCGATGTCCGCCTCGCGGCGCCTCAGGTCCACCAGCAGGCCCGGGGCGAGGAAGATCGAGGAGTAGGTGCCGGCGATGATGCCGATGAACAGCGCCAGCGAGATGTCCTTCAGGGTGCCCGCGCCGAGGAGGAACGCGCCGATGACGAGGATCGAGCCGATAGGCAGCAGGGCCACGACGGAGGTGTTGATCGAGCGCACCAGGGTCTGGTTCGCGGCGAGCTCGACGAGCTCGGCGAAGGTCCTGCGCCGCTGGCCGGTGAGGTCCGCGGTGTTCTCGCGGACCTTGTCGAAGACGACGATCGTGTCGTACAGCGAGTAGCCCATGACGGTGAGGAAGCCGATCACGGTGCCGGGGGTGATCTCGAAGCCGACGACGAAGTAGACCGCCGCGGTCAGCAGCATGTCGTGGCCCAGGGCGATCATCGCCGCCGCCGACGCCTTCAGGTCGCGGAAGTACAGCGCCATCATCGCCGCGACCAGCACCAGGAAGACGACCACGCCACGGGCCATCTTCGTGGTCACGTCACCGCTCCACACGGGGCCGATGTACGAGGTGGAGACCGCGTCGGCGGACACGTCGTAGCCGGTGGCGAGCTCTCCCGCCAGCTCGGCGGTCTGCGCCGAGTCGAGCTGCTCGGTCTGGACCCGCAGCGTGTCGCTGCCGAGCTGGGTGATCTTGGGCTCGTTGTCGGGCAGCTGCTCCCGCACGATGTCGCGCGCGGTGCTCTGGTCGGTGTCGGCGACCCCGGCCACCTGGAACTCGGAGCCGCCGGTGAACTCGATGCCGAGGCTCGGTCCGCGCACGGCGGAGATCGCTCCGAGCAGCACCAGCACCACGACGCTGATCAGGTACCAGGTGCGGCGCCTGGAGACGATCGGGAGGATCCGTCGCCCGGCGTGGAGATCGTTGCCGAAGGTGGCGAACGTGGCGCTCATCGGCCCTGCTCCTCGGTCTCGTCGGTGTCCTCGGGTCCGTCCTCGCCGGCGGAGTCCTCGCGCGGCGGCTCGTCCCCGCGGGCCCTCGCCTCTGCGGCCTCGCGGGCCTCGCGCGCCTCGCGGGCGCGGCGCACCGCGATCGGCTCGCGCTCGCGCACGGCGTCGTCCTCCTCGGCGCGCCGACCGGCGCGGCCGGACCTCGCGCCCCGACCGCGCTCGTCGCCGAGGCGGACCCGGCCGCGCCCGGCGTAGGCGGGCACGTCGCGGTCCAGCCGGGCCGGGTCCAGGCCGCTCCAGGGATGTCCCTTGCCGAAGAAGCGGGTGCGCACGAGGGCCTGCAGCACCGGATGGGTGAACAGGAAGACGATCACGAGGTCCAGCACCGTGGTCAGCCCCAGCACGAAGGCGAAGCCGCGCACGCCTCCCGTGGAGAGCAGGTACAGCACGACGGCGGCGATGACGTTGACGGCGTCGGAGGCGAGGATGGTGCGCTTGGCGCGGTCCCAGCCGTGGTCGACCGCCGCGGCGATGCCCCTGCCCTCGCGGATCTCGTCGCGCACTCGCTCGAAGTAGACGATGAAGGAGTCGGCGGTGAACGCGATCGCGACGATGAGGCCCACCACGCCGGCCAGCGAGAGGCGGTAGCCGATCTCGGGGATGTTGGAGAGCACGGTGAGCGTGCCGTAGGTGAGCAGCCCCATGATGACCAGGCTCGAGGTGGTCACGATCGCGAGGAGGCGGTACTGGGCCACGGCGTAGAGCACCACGAGGGCCAGGCCGATCAGGCCCGCGATCAGGCCCATCTCGAGCTGGTCGGCGCCGAGGGTCGCGGAGATCTGCTGCTCGGAGGCGACCTCGAACTCGAGCGGCAGCGCTCCGAAGCGCAGCTGGTCGGAGAGCTGGGTCGCCTCGTCCTGGCTGAAGTTGCCGGTGATCGAGGCCTCGCCGCCCGGGGAGGGCTCCTGGACCTCGGGGGCGGAGATGACCATGCCGTCCAGCACGATGCCGAAGGCGGCGGTCGCGCCCTGACCGTTGTACAGCGCGCTGGTCATCTCCGAGAAGGACTGCGCGGCGGAGTCGGCGAAGGTCATGTTCACGACGTAGTAGCCCGTCGCCTGCCCGGTCGGGGTGACGTCGGAGGCGACGGAGGAGCCCTCGATCGCGGAGCCGGCCACGACCTCGGGGCCCAGCAGGTACTTCGCGCTGCCGTCCGGCGCGCAGGCGACCATCGGCTCGTCGGGCGCGACCTGCGTGGCGCGCTCCTGCTGGGCGCCGGGATCCACGCAGTCCGCGCTCATCAGCTCGCTCTGGATCTCGGGCGTCATCCAGTCCATGCTCCAGGCCGGGTAGGGCAGCTCGCCCTCCCCGCCGGTGGGGGCCGGGGGCGCGAGCGAGGAGTCCTCGCTGAGCAGACCGTCGAAGAGGTGCTGGGACGGATCGGCGGGGGCCGAGGAGGACTCCTCGCCCTCGGCGCCGCCGGCGTCGGAGGCCTCTCCACCGCCGTCGGAGGCCTCGCCGCCACCGTCCGAGGCGCCCTCGCCCGTGCCCTCCGGCGCGACGACGCCGAGCACGGGGCGGAAGGACATCGCGGCGGTCTGGCGGATCGCCGCGGAGGTCTCCTGGTCCATCTGGCCGGGCACGTCGATGACGATGTTCGTGCCGCCCTGCACGGTGATCTCGGTCTCCGCCACGCCCATCGCGTTGATGCGCTGGCTCATGATCTGGCGCGCCTGCTCCATGGCGTCGGCGTCGATGGCCGAGCCGTCACGGGACTGGGCCTGCAGGATGACCTGGGTGCCGCCCTCGAGGTCGAGGGCGAGCTTCGGGGCGGGCTGCCAGCCGCCCTTCCAGACCCCGGCGCCGATCCCGCCGCCGAGCAGCAGGATCAGCACCGCGAGGGTCGCCAGGGCGATGCGACGTGCGGGCATGGTGGGGATTCCTCAGGACGACGGGCCAGGGAGGGGACGGGGCGAGGAGGCCCCGCGGGGACGTGCGCGCGGCGCGGTGCCGCCCGCGACGCGGGGACTCAGCGGTCGCGGGCGGTGCCGCCCTCGCGCGGGTCCTCGTCCGACACGGTGACGCCGGGGATCCGGTCGGAGGTCGAGGACTCCGACGCCTCGGAGGACTCGGGCACCTCGGCGTCCTCGGCGGTCTCGCCCTCGAGCACCTCGTCGTCGGCGGGGCCGGTCGGGTCCACGGCCATCGCGATCGCCATGCGCGCCCACTTGGTCTGCGTGCCGTCCTCGGACTCGAGCACCACGACGTCGTCGTAGGACTCGACGATCAGGCCGTAGAAGCCGGAGTGCGTGCGCACCTCGTCGCCGATCCCGAGCTGCTTGACCATCTCCTGCTGCTTGGCCTGCGCCTTGCGCTGGCGGTTGGACAGGAAGAGCAGGGGCAGCATCATCACGGCGAAGATGAGCAGGATGGGAAGGAGTTCCACGTATTTCCTCTCGACGGACAGCCCTGAGCGCCGTGCTCCTGCACGGGCGGGACTGCCGCGGGCGACTGACCGCCCTACTGTACCCGCCGACCCTCCGCGCGCCTCCCAGGGGTGCCGCACGGCGCATCGCGCCCGGGACTCAGAAGCGTCCGAGCATCGGGGCGACGCCCTCCGGTCCCTCCGGCGGGGCGAGGCCGAGATGCTCCCAGGCGGCGGGCGCCGCTGCACGGCCGCGCGGCGTGCGCAGCAGGAACCCCTCGCGCACGAGATACGGCTCGACCATCGTCTCGACCGTCTCGGTCTCCTCCCCCACCGCGACGGCGAGGGTGGACAGGCCCACGGGCCCGCCGGCGAAGCGGCCGCACAGCGCCGAGAGCACCGCCCGGTCCAGCCGGTCCAGGCCCCGCTCGTCGACCTCGTAGACGCGCAGCGCCTCCTTGGCCGCGGCGAGGTCCAGGGCGCCGCTGCCGCGCACCTGCGCCCAGTCCCGCACGCGGCGCAGCAGCCGGTTCGCGATGCGGGGCGTGCCGCGCGAGCGGGAGGCGATCTCCTCCGCGGCGCTGTCCTCGAGCTCGACCTCGAGGCGCACGGCGGAGCGGCGCACCACCTCGCGCAGCTCGGCGGCGCCGTAGAAGTCCAGATGCCCGATGAAGCCGAAGCGGTCACGCAGCGGGGCGGGCAGCAGGCCCGCGCGCGTGGTCGCGCCGACGACGGTGAAGGGCGGCAGGTCCAACGGGATCGAGGTGGCGCCGACGCCCTTGCCGACCACGACGTCGACCCGGAAGTCCTCCATCGCGATGTAGAGCATCTCCTCCGCGGGCCGCGCCAGGCGATGGATCTCGTCGAGGAACAGGACCTCCCCCTCATCGAGGGAGGAGAGGATCGCGGCGAGGTCCCCGGCGTGCTGGATCGCGGGCCCCGAGGTGATGCGCAGCGGGGCGGACAGCTCGGCGGCGATGATCATCGCGAGCGTGGTCTTGCCCAGCCCCGGCGGGCCGGACAGCAGCATGTGCTCGGGGGCTCCGCCGCGCGCGGCGGCGGCGTCCAGGACGAGGGAGAGCTGGTCGCGCACGATCTGCTGGCCGACGAACTCCTCGAGCCGGCGCGGCCGCAGCGCCGCCTCCGCGGTGCGCTCCGGCGGCATCGACTCGGCGCTGGTCACCGCACGGAGCCCCTCCTCGGGGTCGACGGGGCCCGGGGAGGCGTCGCCGCTCCCGCTCATCGGTGACCCCCGAGCCCGCGCAGGGCGGTGCGCAGCAGGGCGGCGGCGTCCAGCTCCTGCCCGCCCTCGGCCCGCGCGCCCTCGACCGCGCCGCGGGCGGCCTTCTCCGCCCAGCCGAGGCCCACGAGCGCCTCGACGACGTCGGCCTCGGGACCGCCGACGGCGGGGGCCGCGCCGGCGCCGGACGGGGCGTGGCCGAACGGCTCGGACGGCGCCGGCAGCTTGCCGCCGAGCTCCAGGAGCATGCGCCCGGCGACCTTCGGGCCGATGCCGGGAGTGCGGGTGATGGTCTTGGTGTCCTGCTCGGCGACGGCGCGGCGCAGCTCCTCGGGATCGAGCACGGCGAGCACCGCGAGCGCGGTGCGCGGTCCGATCCCGGAGACGGACTGGACGATCCGGAAGGTCTCCGCCTCCTCCGCATGGGGGAAGCCGTACAGGGTCAGGGAGTCCTCGCGCACGATCAGCTCGGTGTGCAGCGTCAGCTCCGCCCCGTGACGGGTGGCGGCGAGGGCCTGCGGCGTGGTGCGCACGAGATAGCCGATGCCGGCCACCTCCAGCACGAGGGCGTCGAGGTCGAGGCGGACGACCCGCCCGGTCAGGGATGCGATCACGGGGCCACCCTAGAACACCTGTTCGATCACTGGCGGGAGGTCGAGCGCTCCCGGGCGCGTCGTGCCCGTCGCTCGGCCTCGGCCCACACGGCCTGGGCGCTCGTGCGTGCGCCGCCGGTGCGGTCCAGCGCCACCGGTCCGCCTCCGCGCCACAGCTGGGTCAGCGCGATCGCGACGGCGTCGGCGGCGTCGGCGGGCTGCGGGGGCGCCTCGAGGCCGAGCAGCTTGGTCAGCACCGTCTGGATCTGCTTCTTGTCGGCGCGTCCGCTGCCGGTCACCGCGGCCTTCACCTCGGAGGGGGTGTGCAGCGCGACGGGGATCCCCCGCTCGTGCGCCTCCAGCAGCGCGATCCCGGAGACCTGCGCGGTGCCGATGACCGTGGAGGTGTTGGCCTGGCTGAACACCCGCTCGACGGCCACGGCGTCAGGGGCGTGCTCCTCGAGCGCGGCACGCAGACCGCGGGCGATCACCAGCAGCCGCCGCTCGAGGGGGTCCTCGGAGTCCGAGCGGATCACGCCGGCGTGGACGAGTCGGGCCCGGCGCCCGCCGAGCGCGTCGACGACCCCGATGCCGCAGCGGGTCAGCCCCGGGTCGATCCCGAGCACGCGCAGGGTGGTCATCCTCGTCCTCCTCGGTCACCGTGACCGTGCCTCGGGCGGGACGGCGCGCGCCGGCCGGGGCCGTCCGCGCCGTCCCGCCCGCTCACTCGGCGTCGTCGAGCTGAGCGGCGACCTCGTCGGGGAGGTCGAGGTTTGAGTAGACGGCCTGCACGTCGTCGCTGTCCTCGAGGGCGTCGATCAGGCGCAGCGCCTTCTGCGCGCCGTCGAGGTCGACGGGGGTGCGCATCGTGGGCACGAACTGGGCCTCGGCGCTGTCGTAGTCGATCCCCGCCTCCTGCAGCGCGGTGCGCACGGCGACCACGTCGGTGGCCTCGGAGAGGATCTCGAAGGTCTCGCCCTCGTCGTTGATCTCCTCGGCGCCGGCGTCGAGGACCACCTCGAGCAGGTCGTCCTCGGTGTGCTCGCCCTTGGAGACCGTGACCACGCCGCGGCGCTCGAACAGGTAGGAGACCGAGCCCGAGTCCGCCATGTTCCCGCCGTTGCGGTTGAAGGCGAGGCGCACCTCGGAGACGGCCCGGTTCTTGTTGTCGGTCAGGCACTCCACGAGCACGGCGACGCCGCCGGGCGCGTAGCCCTCGTACATGAGCGTCTCGTAGTCGACGCCGCCGCCGTCGAGGCCGCCGCCGCGCTTGACGGCGCGGTCGATGTTGTCATTGGGGACGGAGGTCTTCTTCGCCTTCTGGATGGCGTCGTAGAGAGTCGGGTTGCCCGCTGGGTCGGGGCCGCCCATGCGTGCGGCCACCTCGATGTTCTTCACCAGCTTGGCGAACAGCTTGCCGCGCTTGGCATCGATGACGGCCTTCTTGTGCTTGGTCGTCGCCCACTTGGAATGCCCGGACATCTCGCTCCTTCCGATCGTCCGCCCTGGGAGGGCGGATCGCCGCCCCATCCTAGTGGTACCGATCGGACCCTCCGCGCGCAGCGGAGCGGAAGCGCTGTCAGCCGCGGACGACGGGGGCGGTCAGCGCCCCGATCAGGCGCCGGTCGGCGGTGATGCGCTCGAGCAGCTCGCGCTCACGGGCGCGGGTCTTCGGCGTCGGGCGCCCGAAGAGGACGCTGTGCCGTTCCATGCCCAGCGAGACCGCCGCGCGGATCAGGTCGTGCATGCCCATCCGGGCCACTGCGCCGTGCCGGCCCGCCCATCGCTCGGCCCGTCGCCGACGGCGCATCGAGACGAGCATCGCGACCTCGTCGGGCGAGAACCAGCCGGCCCTGCCGTACTCCGAGAGCTGGCGACGCAGGATCCGCTTCTCGCGCAGCCTCAAGAACAGCACGATCCCCACCAGGAGCAGGAAGATCGGCACCTGCACGGTGACGTAGTAGCGCAGGAAGCCGGCCATCGGGGACTCGGGGTCCACGGGGAGGAAGAAGGTCGAGCCGTTCCACAGCGCGTGCAGCACCATGCCGAGGGAGAGGCCGCCGAGGCCCAGCCCGAAGTAGAGCATGAGGGAGCGCCGCTCGGCGGCGATCCCGATCCCGAGTCCGCACAGGGCGGTGAAGGAGACGTGCGCGAAGGGCGAGAGCACCCCGCGCAGGAAGAAGGTCTGCCAGAAGACATCTGTCGACCCCGCGGCCTGCGCCTGGGAGAAGGAGTTGGCGAAGTAGAGGATGTTCTCGGTGAAGGCGAAGCCGCCGGCGATCAGCGCGGCGTAGACGACACCGTCCAGCGGTCCGGAGATGTAGCGCCTGCCCCAGACGAGCAGTCCGAGCAGTCCGGCGGACTTCATCGCCTCCTCGACGATCGGGGCCTGCACCGCCGCCCCGAGGAAGGAGTCGATCAGCTCGGTCTCCTCCTGCGGGGAGATCCAGGCGTCGAAGAAGCCGCCGAAGAACAGCGACAGCAGCACCGAGCCGATCGCGCCCCAGGCGAAGGCGTAGACGAGGGAGAGGCGGGGCTGGGGGGTGTAGCGGTCCAGCCACCACACGGCGGTGAACACGAGTCCGACCGGGACCAGCGCGGCGGTGAAGGCGACCAGGGAGGTGCCGAAGCCGAGCGGGAGGATGACGAAGATGTACAGGACGACCACGGAGGCGAGCAGTCCCAGCAGGGACAGGCCCAGCAGCAGCCAGCGGAGCCAGCGCCGACGGGGTCGACCCCCTGGCCGCTGGCCGGGGCCCAGCCGGCCGAGGCCGCGCGGATCGGGTCGCGCCACGTCGTAGCCGTAGTCCGACGCGGCCCCGCGGCCGGAGTGCGGGGCGGCGGGGCGCGCCGGGGCGCCGGTCGAGCTCGTCATGGCCTGGCCCTGCCTCTCCCCCGGTCACGTGCCGGTCCGCGACCGTCGCACGCTCCGTGCTGCTCCCCCTGGACGTCGCCGGTCATGCTAGCTCAGGCCCCTTCGGCGCCGGGCCACGCCTCGGCGTAGAGCCGGCGGGTGTCGGCCAGCAGGATCGGGACGGCCTTGGTGCGTGCGACGATCGGCAGGAAGTTCGCGTCCCCCCGCCAGCGCGGCACCACGTGCTGGTGCAGGTGCGCGGCGATGCCGGCGCCGGCGACCTCGCCCTGGTTCATGCCCAGGTTGAAGCCTGCGGGATCGGACACCTCGCGGATCACCCGCATCGCCGTGCGCGTGATCTCGGCGACCTCCGCCACCTCCTCCTCCGTCAGCTCCGTGTAGTCCGAGACGTGCCGGTACGGGCACACCAGCAGATGGCCGGAGTTGTAGGGGTAGAGGTTCAGGATCGCGTAGGCGACGCGGCCGCGGTGGACGATCAGGGCGTCCTCGTCGCTGCGTCGGGGCCCGGCGCAGAAGGGGCACTGGTCGTCGTCGTGCGGGTCCTCGGGCTTGTCCTGCCCGCCGATGTAGGCCATCCGGTGCGGGGTCCACAGGCGCTGGGTGTCGTCGGGGACGCCCGCGAAGTCGCGGGCGTCCTCGAGGATGGGCTCGTCGGCCGGGCTCACACCTGCGCCTTGTCCGCGATCGCGGTGACGATCCGCTCCACGGCCGTCTCGACGTCGATGCCGTTGTCCTGGCTGCCGTCGCGCATGCGGAAGGAGACCGCGCCGGCCGCCTGGTCCTCGCCGCCGGCGATGAGCAGGTAGGGCACCTTCTCCTTGGTGTGCGTGCGGATCTTCTTCTGCATCCGGTCGTCGGAGGCGTCCACCTCCACGCGCACGCCGCGGGCGCGGAGCCTCGCGGCGACCTCCTCGAGGTAGGGCACGTACTCGGCGGCGACGGGGATGCCGACGACCTGCACCGGGGCGAGCCAGACGGGGAAGGCGCCGGCGTAGTGCTCGAGCAGCACGCCGAAGAAGCGCTCGATCGAGCCGAACAGGGCGCGGTGGATCATCACCGGGCGCTGACGGGAGCCGTCGGGGGCGGTGTACTCGAGCTCGAACAGCTCCGGCTCGAAGAAGTCGAGCTGGATGGTGGAGAGCTGCCAGGTGCGGCCGATCGCGTCCTTCGCCTGGACGGAGATCTTCGGGCCGTAGAACGCGGCGCCGCCCGGGTCGGGCACGAGGTCGAGGCCGGAGGCGGTGGCGACCTCCTCGAGGGTGCGGGTGGCCTCCTCCCAGGTGGCCTCGTCGCCCACGGACTTCTCGGGGTCGCGGGTGGACAGCTCGAGGTAGAAGTCGTCCAGCCCGTAGTCGCGCAGCAGGTCCAGCACGAAGCCGAGCAGGCTCCCGAGCTCCTCCTTCATCTGCTCGCGGGTGGTGTAGATGTGCGCGTCGTCCTGGGTGAAGCCGCGGGCGCGGGTGAGGCCGTGCACCACCCCGGACTTCTCGTAGCGGTAGACGTGCCCGAACTCGAACAGTCGCAGCGGCAGCTCGCGGTAGGAGCGGCCGCGCGAGCGGTAGACGAGGTTGTGCATCGGGCAGTTCATGGGCTTGAGGTAGTAGTCCTGACCCTGCTTGGTGACGTTGCCCTCGGCGTCCACCTCCTCGTCCATGTGCATGGGCGGGTACATGCCGTCCGCGTACCACTCGAGGTGCTTCGAGGTCTCGAAGAGGTTCTTCTTCGTGATGTGCGGGGTGGAGACGAAGGAGTAGCCGGCCTCGACGTGACGGCGACGGGAGTAGTCCTCCATCTCCATCCGGATCATGGCGCCCTTGGGGTGGAAGACGGGCAGGCCGGAGCCGATCTCGTCGGGGAAGGAGAAGAGGTCCAGCTCGCTGCCGAGCCGACGGTGGTCGCGACGCTCGGCCTCCGCGATCCGCTCCTGGTGGGCGCGCAGCTCCTCCTTGGTGGGCCAGGCGGTGCCGTAGACGCGCTGCAGCATGGGGTTCTTCTCGCTGCCGCGCCAGTACGCGGCGGCGGAGCGGGTGAGGGCGAAGCCGTTGCCGATCAGCTTGGTGGAGGGCAGGTGCGGGCCGCGGCACAGGTCCGTCCAGACGACCTCGCCCTTCTTGTCGACGTTGTCGTACATGGTCAGACCGCCGTCGCCGACCTCGACGCTCGCGCCCTCGGCGGCATCGGTCGCGGAGGACTTCAGTCCGATGAGCTCGAGCTTGTACGGCTCGGCGGCCTCCTCGGCGCGGGCATCGTCGTCGCTGATCTCGCGGCGCACGAAGCGCTGGCCGGCCTTGACGATCCGGCCCATCTCCTTCTCGAGCGCCTTGAGCGTCTCGGGGGTGAAGGGCTCGGCGACGTCGAAGTCGTAGTAGAAGCCGTCGGTGATCGGCGGGCCGATGCCGAGCTTCGCCTCGGGGTTCGCCTTCTGCACGGCCTGGGCGAGGACGTGCGCGGCGGAGTGGCGGAGGATCGAGAGGCCGTCGGGGCTGGAGATGTCCACGCCTTCGACGCTCTGCCCGCCTGCGAGCACGGTGTCGAGATCGCGCAGCTCGCCGTCGATGCGCAGGGCGATGATCGCGGCGGTCCCCTCGAAGAGCGAGGTGCCCGTGGTCCCCTCCTCGATCTGCTGGGGTGATCCGTCGAGGGTGATGGCGATCTGGGCCACGTGCTGCTCCTTGCGTGTCGGGGTGAGCCGGCCGACGATGCCGGCTCTGCCGGTCATCCTATCGGGGAGAGCAGCGGCATCCCGCTCCGCCCGCAGGACGACCGCCGGGCGTGATCCCGCCCACGGAGCTCCCGATCGCGCCGCGGGTCGGCACCGGATCCGCGGATCGTCCGACGATCCGGTGTGCTGGACAGGCGTACTCTGTCTCCGCTCGCGTCCCCTACCCCTTCATCCCCGTCCCCACCTCTCCTCCCGGAAGGAGTCCGACCGTCGTCCGCGGCCGCGGACGTGCGGCGGGTGCCCCCATGAGCCAGAACTCGCAGACGACCAAGGAGCTCCTCGAAGATCTCCGCACGGTCGCACCCAAGCGCCGACGGCGCCAGCAGCCCGGTCTCGACAAGGTGGTCTTCGGCGTCGCCGGAGTCCTCGCGATCGCCTTCGTGGTCTGGGGCCTGGTCTCCCCGGCCGGCCTCGGCGACGTCGCCACCGCCGCCCTGGGCGGCGTCATGTCCAACTTCGGATGGCTGTATGTGATCGCGGCGACGGTGTTCGCCGTCTTCGTGATCGTCGTGGCCGCCTCCCGCTTCGGCCGCATCCCGCTCGGGCAGGACGGCGAGTCGCCCCAGTTCTCGACCGCCTCGTGGATCTCGATGATGTTCGCGACCGGCATGGGCATCGGCCTGGTCTTCTACGGCGTGGGCGAGCCGCTGTTCTTCTACATGTCCCCGCCCCCGGGCACCGTCGAGGGGCAGACCCCCGAGGCGATGACCTCCGCCATGGCCACGACGCTGTTCCACTGGACCCTCTACCCCTGGGCGATGTACGCCATCGTGGGGCTGGGCATGGCCTACGGCACCTACCGCCTGGGTCGTTCGCAGCTGTTCTCCTCGATGTTCACCTCGCTGTTCGGCGAGCGGGTCTCCGAGAGCATCGGCGGCCGCGTGATCAACATCCTCGCGATCCTCGCGACGCTGTTCGGCTCCGCCTGCTCGCTGGGCCTCGGCGCGCTGCAGATCGGCGGTGGCATCGAGTCGGTCGGCATCCTCTCCGAGGTCCGCTCCCCGGTGCTGGTCATCATCATCGCGATCCTCACCGCCTGCTTCGTCGCCTCGGCCGTCTCCGGCGTCGAGCGGGGCATCCAGTACCTCTCGAACATCAACATGGTCCTGGCCGTGATCCTCGCCCTGATCGTGTTCATCGGCGGACCGACGCTGTTCATCCTCAACGTCATCCCCAACGCCGTCGGCGGGTTCATCGGGGACCTGCCGCAGATGGCCTCCCGCACCGCCGCGGCGGGCGACGAGTCGCTCTCGGAGTGGATGAGCACCTGGACCGTCTTCTACTGGGCCTGGTGGGTGTCCTGGTGCCCCTTCGTGGGCCTGTTCATCGGCCGCATCTCCCGCGGCCGCACCATCCGCCAGTTCGTCGTCGGCGTGCTGCTGGTCCCCTCGGTCGTCTCGCTGCTGTGGTTCGCGATCTTCGGCGGCGGCGCGATCGGCATCCAGGAGCGCGCCGAGCGCGCCCAGGACACCGGCGCGATGCTCTCCCAGGTCGTCGACGGCGCCCCGGACATCAACTTCGACCTGATCCTCTTCGACGCCCTCGGCGCACTCCCCCTGCCCGGGTGGGTGCTCGCGATCATGATGGTCGTGACCGTGGTGCTGATCGCGATCTTCTTCGTCACCGGCGCGGACTCCGCCTCGATCGTCATGGGCGGGCTGAGCGAGAAGGGCGCCGAGGAGCCCACCCGCAAGATGGTGGTCTTCTGGGGCGTGGCGACCGGCGCGGTCGCGGCGATCATGCTGCTGGCCGGCGGGGACGACCCCGCCGAGGCGCTGAACGGCCTGAAGAACATCACGATCGTCTCCTCGCTGCCGTTCGTGATCGTCATGCTGCTGCTGTGCGTGGCGCTGTGGAAGGACCTCTCCCGCGATCCGCTGATGCTGCGCACCCAGCTCGCCGAGAACGTCCTGGCCGACTCCGTCGAGACGGCCATCGACCGCCACGACGGCTCGGTCTTCGAGCTGACGACGGTGGAGGCCGTCGCGAGCGAGGAGCCCGAGGCCGGGTCCTCTGCGGATGCCGCGTATGGCGCCGAGGACGGGACCGGCGCCTCGCAGGAGCAGTCCGATCCCGGCGCGGAGGGCGCCGCCCGCGCCTGACGACGACGCCCCTGAGCGGGGCGGGAGCACCGACGAGGGCCTCTGCCGACGGCAGGGGCCCTCGTCCCGTCCCGGGCCCGCGAGCCTGCACCCTCGGGGCTCGGGCCCGCCGGCATCAGGCTCGCCGGCTTCGGGTCCGCGCAGCCTGCGTCCGGACATGCGGAAGGGCCCCGGTCCGAAGACCGGGGCCCTTCCGTGCTGGTGGGCGATACTGGGTTCGAACCAGTGACCTCTTCCGTGTCAGGGAAGCGCGCTACCGCTGCGCCAATCGCCCGGGCGGCACCCGAGGGTGCCGTCGAGGTGGGTACGGGATTCGAACCCGTGTACACGGCTTTGCAGGCCGTTGCCTCGCCTCTCGGCCAACCCACCGGGTGATGCTCTCGCATCATACGGAACAGCGCTCCCGACGAGATGTCGGGAGC
>Ga0308157_10000608_pt1 | contig 107322 bp, 107 predicted proteins | sample PhyBR1_FD_201035 | JGI IMG/M metagenome (GOLD analysis project Ga0308157, IMG submission 201035) | Phyllosphere microbial communities from UC Gill Tract Community Farm, Albany, California, United States - DLSLB.R1 | ecosystem: Host-associated > Plants > Phyllosphere > Unclassified | place...
GTTAAAATCTACCCTGATTAATGCTTTTTTATCTTTAAAGTCAAACTGGTCAATGGTGTTCATGTTTAATTATTTTGATTTAAGTTTAATTTCATTTCATAATGGAAACCAATCCCTGGAATATCAAATTCCGGCGATTCGGTGGTAAAGCCAATCTTTTTGTAGAATGCGGCTGCGGTAGAGCGGGCATTGCACCATAAATAATCGGTTTTATATTCTTTTAGGTATTCGATAGCAAAGCTAACCAGCGCAGCGCCGTATCCCCTGCCGGTGGCATCGGGATGTGTAGCCATACCCCGTAGCTGATAGCCTTCACCTTCTTCTGGGAAAAAATCGTTGCGCATGAAACTCGCTACCGACTTAATTTCCCCATCCTGCCAAAACCCCAGGTGAAAAGTATCGTAGGCATCATCGCCTTCAAAAATACATTCTTTTAAGGGCTTGCCATTGCGCAAAACGAGGCTTCTTAAAGGCAGAACTTCTTCCGAAAGAATAAATTTGACCATATCTGTATCAACAATTTAGCTTGAGCAATCCATGTGGCGCTCCGCTCTGGTTTGGCAAAGTTAACAAAGCAATTGAAACCCGCTTGTAATATCGATGATAAAGTTTTAACATTTGTACCCTATTATGGCCAGGGCTATACATTCCCAGAGATTAATTCTTTTGGTACTCTCCTTGCTCATCCCGCCATAATACTATGACCAAGCTACCCGAAAAAATCTGTACTGACCGGTGCCGTTTAAACATTTTATAGCGCTTGCCCATAGGAACCGTCATAGCTGCAGCTAAGCCAACACCAAATTAAACAATTGATCACTAACTATTTAAATACAATAATCGTAATATTACGATAAAATATTTTGATCTTAACTTATATCATCGTAATATTGCGATATGGGAACAACAAAATCAGAAATCTATACCCAAGAGCAAAACAGGCTGGCCATACAGCTAAAGGCCATTGCGCATCCCGCGCGTATCGCCATCCTGCAGGAACTCATCAGGGTGAACGCCTGTATCTGCGGCGACCTGGTGAACGGGCTAGGGCTGGCACAGGCCACTATCTCCCAACATTTAAAAGAGCTCAAGAATGCAGGTATTATACAGGGAACAATAGAGGGCGCGAGCATATGCTATTGTATTGAACCAAAAGCCTGGAAGGCACTACAAAATGAACTGAACGGGCTGTTCGGCTCCTTTGAGTGTAGCACAGACTGTTGTTAAAAAAATTTAGACCAATCAATCGTAATATTACAATCAATATGGAAGAGAACGAAAAATTAAAAGAGCTTGTGAGGCAAAAGTATAGCGAGATCGCCTTGCAGGATAAGGACACCAACGCTGCATCGTGTTGCGGCGCAGGCGGTTGTTCAACGGAGGTGTACAACATCATGACCGATGATTACACCCAGGTGGAGGGCTATAACCCAGATGCCGACCTCGGGCTGGGATGCGGGCTTCCGACCCAGTTTGCCAGAATCAAAAAAGGCGATGTGGTGATCGACCTGGGAAGCGGCGCAGGCAATGACTGCTTTATTGCAAGAAATGAAACCGGGGAAACCGGTAAAGTCATCGGGATCGACTTTACCCCCGCGATGATTGAAAAGGCAAGGATTAACGCTGAAAAACTGGGCTATCATAACGTGGAGTTCAGAGCGGGAGACATTGAAAAGCTGCCGGTAACCTCTGGTGTTGCCGATGTGATCGTAAGCAACTGCGTACTAAACCTGGTGCCCGATAAGGACGCTGTGATCAAAGAGATATATAGGGTTCTGAAGCCTGGAGGCCATTTCAGTATTTCTGATGTGGTGCTAATCGGTGAACTTCCCCAAGCGCTTAAAAAAGATGCTGAAATGTACGCCGGATGTGTTGCAGGAGCCATACAAAAGGACACCTATCTTAGTTTGATCTCCTCAAACGGCTTTCTAAATGTTGAGGTCCAGAAAGAGAAACCAATTGTTATTCCAGATGACATTCTTAAGAACTACCTTAATCCATTGGAAATTGAAAGCTTCAAAAATGGCAGCACAGGCATCTTCAGTGTAACCGTTTTTGCTGCAAAACCACAAGAAGCCCTACAGGCGTGCTGTCCACCGGGATGCTGCGATTAGCATGAATACCCGTGCGCTCCGCCGATACAGAAAGCCGATCATCATTACCTTTTCAGTAATCGTGCTCCAGCTCACCTTCGGCTTTGATGCAAAGTGCTGTATCATCAACATCATTTGGCTATTAGTTTAAGAACATGAAAAAAATATTAGTGCTATGCACAGGGAACAGTTGCCGCAGCCAGATTGCCGAGGGCTACCTGAGATACTTTGCGGGTGAAATCGCAGAAATCTACAGTGCAGGTATTGAAACCCATGGCGTGAATCCAAGGGCTATCGAAATTATGAAAGGTGACGGAGTAGATATATCGGCACATACCTCCAACCATGTCGATGAATACATGAATCTCGACTTTGACTTTGTAATCACCGTGTGCGACAATGCGAAAGAAAACTGTCCGAACTTCCCCTCAAAAGCGGTAAAACTCCATTGTGACTTTCCCGACCCAGCAAAAGCGGCTGGTACAGAAGAGCAAGTGATGGAACGGTTCCGTGAAGTTAGGGAAATGATCCGCGAATATGCAAGGAACTTTGTAAACGAAAACCTCAGGCACTAAAAATATAAAAAAGAAAGCAGCCAAAATCCGGCTGCTTTTTTGAAATGCCTCCGGTTAAATGAGTTGTGATACGGCCATCAGGCTAAGTAAACGAGGTGGGATCCTGCACGCCTGCCGGCATAGCCTGTTTTACATCCCGCGCGTTAGTTAGCCTGTAATTTGGGGAGCGACTTCCACCACTTCAATAGTTTAGTTTTTAGATGATCTGCTATTTTAGCTTCACCAGCGGCAAGGTTAGTGGTCTCCTTTTTGTCTTTTTCAATATTATACAACTGCACGTCGGTATCGTTGCTGTTCATCAGCAACTTCCATTCCCCCTCACGGATAGCCAGGTTAGGGCTTTTGTCAACCGGACGCGGATATTTATAAGCAATGTCGTTGCGTCCATATTCCCAGCACATTTCTTTATCCCTTGGGGAAGGTTGCCCAGTTAGCACCGAGCTCCTATCGGTACCATCTCCCTGGTAAGCTTCAGGCAGGGAGATGCCCGCCATTTTGGATAACGAGGGTAAAAGGTCTATTGCCGTTACCAGGGAAAGGCTGTCAGTTTTACCGCTCTCGATACGCCCTGGCCAACTGATGAGAAAAGGCATTCTTACTCCTCCTTCGTATAGCGAGAGTTTAGATCCCATTAAGCCTTCGGCCCTACTCCCTTTGAAGCTCGGCAAGGGCCCATTATCGCTGGTAAAAATAATAATGGTATTCTGATCGGCTCCGAGTTCGCTCAAACCGTCCAGAAGCCGTCCGATTTGCTTGTCATACTCTTTCAGCACCAGCTTAAAAGCGGCCTCCTCCTGTGGGTTCATTGGGTATTGCCCGGTGTATTCAGTCTCTTTTCGGGGCACCCAGGGCGTGTGCACATCGTCAGGCCAGAGGTTTACAAAACAAGGCTGGTTTTGATGTGCTTTAAAAAAAGCAAGTGTTTTATCAACAAAATATCTGGTCCTGTCGTAACGCTTAATGCTATCCTGATCTGACCAGATCCAATTGGTGGCGGTAATCGCCGGATCAGGATCAGGGCTTTCATAAGTACTGCTATGCGCATCGTAGCCATACTGCTCAAAGCCAGGCGCATCCTTCACATCTCGCCCGCCCCCCATGTGCCATTTACCAAAATGGCCTGTAGCATAACCTGCCTGCTTAAAAAGCCTGGCCATGCTGGGCGCTTTGGGATCGAGAAAATCCGCCTGCTGGGCATCCTTATTGTGTTTTTTATTATCCAGGTAAGTACAGAAATTCCATCTGCCCGGATACATGCCCGTGAGCATACCTGCCCTTGAGGGCGAGCATATTGGCGCTGCGCTGTAATATTGGGTAAGCTTGAGGCCGTTCTTAGCAATACGGTCTATATTGGGGGTAGGTACAAATTTGCCGCCGAAAGCACCGACATCACTAAATCCCATATCATCAGTCAAAATAATAATCACATTGGGCGCCTTTGTTTTGACTATCTTTTTCTGTGCGCTTGCATTGAGGCCGACCATTAAAATTAAACTGGCCAGCATCATGCAGGCTGAATGAGGTTTCTTCATCTTCTTTATTACCAGGCTTTAAACAGATTAATCAAATATAAACTTCTCAAGAAAGTAAAAATGTAATGAATTGGATAGATTAAAGCGATCCCGGGCCGAAAACATTCTTGTTTATGCAAACACATTTCCGCGCCGGTTGTTCAATGAATATTAACGTTAAAAAGAATGATGAAATCGAAAAATATAAAGACTGTAGCGAGGCTTTCATTGGCGACAGGCCTAATTATTGCCGGAACCGGCCACTTAACTTTCGCGCGAAAAGCCTTTCAGGCGCAAGTACCTAATTGGGTGCCGCTTAAAAAAGATGATACCGTAGTTTACTCAGGCCTGGTCGAAATCGCATTGGGGAGTGCCTTATTATTCGCACCTAAAAAATACCAGGCACTGATCGGTAAAATTGCTGCAGGTTTGTTTATCGGTGTATTTCCGGGAAACATTGCCCAGTTCACCAATGAACAAAGTGCGTTTGGCCTGAATACCAACTATAAGCGGTTTTTGCGCTTATTTTTCCAGCCAGCGCTGGTGTACTGGGCCCTGAAATCCACCCAGAAACGCAACATAAATCCTTAGTTCTGGGCAATTCTTTTCACCACATCAATCAGGCGGCTGCTGTAGCCATACTCGTTGTCATACCAGCCCACCACTTTCACCATATCGCCTACAATGGAGGTAAGCAAGGAATCAAATACGCAGGAATGAGGGTTGTCGATGATATCAATTGACACAATCGGATCTTCGGTATATTGTACCAAACCCTTAAGCTCATTATCTGCCGCCCTTTTAAAGGCAGTATTAATTTCAGTGATGGTGGTTTTCTTTTTCAAAAGACAGGTAAAATCGGTAAGCGATCCGTTTAAAACCGGAACCCTGATCCCTGCACCGCCTAAACGGCCATCCAATTCTGGAAAAATATGGGTGATGGCTTTGGCTGCACCTGTTGTCGTCGGGATGATTGAAGACGAGGCCGCCCTTGCCCTCCTTAAATCTTTGTGGTTGGCATCGTGCAGGTTCTGATCCCCGGTCATCGAATGGATTGTAGTGATGTACCCCTCTTCCACTCCCCAGTTGTCATTGAGAATTTTAATCATTGGCGCAATGTTGTTGGTGGTACAACTTGCGTTAGAAAGTATTGTGCTGCTTAAATCAATTTGATCATCATTAACACCAAGCACTACCATTGGAATATCCTCAGCAGCCGGAGCAGAAATCAGCACTTGTTTCGCGCCAGAGGCAATATGTTTTTCAGCAAGCTCGCGGGTTAAGTTCCTACCGGTACAATCAATAACCAGATCAACCCGTAAGGCAGACCAGGGTAATTCATCCGCGTCTTTAATAGCGAAAACAGGAATGGAAAGGTTATCGATTACCAGCGCATCCGGTTTAGCAGAAACCTTACCAGCAAAAACCCCGTGAACGGTATCATATTTAAACAGGTGCGCCATTGTTTTGGCGTCTGCCAGATCGTTAACCGCTACCACATCATACCCCTCAGCCAGTGCCAAGCGTAAAAATGTCCTCCCTATCCTACCAAAACCATTTATTGCCAGCCTCATGTTATTAAAAATTAGAGCGCAAAATTAGTATTAATTTATGAATTGAAAAGGGTGAGCTAATAAGATGGAAATAGGATGATGAAAGGGGACTTTGTGATTCCAAAGGATAGCAATTAAGCTCTTGATTTGCGGTACAAACTCAGCGTAAGTACCCCGTTAAAGATAGCGCAGATGCCTATGATAAAGAAAATGAGCACAAAATTACCCAGCCGTTGCAGGGAGATGGTAGCTACCACAATAACCACATTGAGCGCTAATGAAGCAATTACAATCTGATTTGGTTTCAACCCAAGACGTTCCAACCGGTGATGGATGTGGTTGCGGTCTCCTTTGAATGGCGAAGTCCGTTTTAAAATCCGGATACAAAACACCCTTAACGAATCGAATATGGGTACAATTAATACCGCTACCGCAATAGCCGGTGCCGAGTAAAAAGCCGGATGGTTTCCACCGGTAAACTTATTGAGCTCTATGAACTTGATGGCCAGCGCTGCAGAAACCAGGCCAATAATCAATGCGCCGGTATCGCCCATAAAAATCTTGGCAGGAAACCAGTTATATTTTAAAAAACCGGCAATGGCGCCTGCCAGTGCAAAAGCAATAAAGGCATATGGAATCTGCCCCATACTGGCAAACAGGAAGCCAAAAACCATACTGGTTAATATTCCAATGCCGCCGGCCAAACCGTCAATGCCATCTATTAAATTAAAAGCGTTGTTTAAAAAGATAATCAGCACAATGGAAAACAGGCTTCCCCATATAGGTGGCATATCACCTATATTAAGTACACCATATAAACTTGTTAACCTGAACGAACCGAAAAACACCAGAATAAAAGCCACAACGATTTGTAAAATAAACTTGGTACTCGTATTCGTACCATAAACATCGTCCTTCAAACCCAGTGCAGCAAGAATGATGCAGGATGCAATCACAAAATTAGCTTCCCTGAAATTAATAATGGATGAGAAAAGTAAGATGCAGACAGTAAAGCTACCAACTATAGCCAGCCCTCCCAGGCGCGAAACATTGCGCCTGTGCGTTTTGCGGTGGAGATCATTATTATCAAACAAACCATACTTTAACGAAGTATAAATAACACTTGGCACACTCAAAATTACAGCAGAAAACGCGAGCGTAAATATCGCTCCGTAAAAATAGGCTGGGTCCGAATGTAGGATATCGTTAAACAATTTGGGATAGATTATCAACAAATCTAATAAAATTGTATGATTAATCACACTTATTTCCTTAATATTAATATGACATAAATCAATATCTTCAATAAACATGCTTTGGAACCATCTATTTGAAGCCGATCCAGGCCATCACCCAGGAATTTGGTTTCAAAACTGCTTGAGTTTACTCAGCTTTTTCTTTAACAGCACCCAAAATGGATAAGGTAATTTATTCCTTTTAAGTGATTTATAATCATTTACCAAAGCATGCCAGCGGTTATACATCGACCCGTTACTCACCCCACCCAAACGCATGTTAACCATAAGTAGGGGCAAGTAAGCCAATTTAACCTGATGGGTATAAAGGTACCTAAGCATTAAATCGTAATCTGCGGTGGTACCCAAATCCAAAGCGTAGTCCCCATATTTTTGGAATAATTCCTTTTTTAAATAGAGCGTTGGATGGGCAGGCATCCATCCTTGCAACAGATCTTTAAAACCTGCATCTCGGGATCTCCACTTTCTTATGATCTTACCTGTGACCGGGTGTATATAATTTAAATCACCATATAAACCATCTATTTCAGGCTGACTTGCAAAGACATCACCTACGGCCGAGAGTACCTCCGGCCCGGAGAACATATCGTCAGCATTTAAAATACCAATAATATCGCCAGTAGCTCTTGCTATCCCTTTATTAATAGCATCGTATAGCCCCTTATCAAGCTCAGAAACAAAATAATCGACTTGGTCTTGATTTTTAGCGATAATTGCAAGGGTATTATCTTTCGATCCCCCATCGATCACTAAATATTCTACATTGGGGTAGGTTTGGGACCTAACGGAATTGAAACATTCCTGCAAAAATGCGTCGCCATTATAAACTACCGTAATGAGGGATATTTTCATGATTAACCATGGGATTAGCAACCAAATCATTTAATGGCTGAACTCCCGGGTAAATATAAAAATTAAGCAATGATACTCAGAGGAAATAACTTAAAAATGTGCTGAATAGTTTAAGGCTTATTTCTTTTTCTGATGACAAAGATACCCACTAAACCCGCGGCAGCACCAAATAACCATGAGCTATCATCGAGGTTGCATTCTAAAACATAATCAGAGTAATAAGTACCTCGCGTAGCCCCATATCCCAAGCCTAAAGGCCCACCAGAACAGGTTACTACGTACAATAGTGGAGTAGCACCGACAACTAACACCACATTTCCCCCACTTTCACATGCAAAACAGGCCTTAGCTGTACTAGTCGTCCCAGAAAAGCAAGCATCCGTAGTTACCGAGGGGGGTGCATAAACTTGGAGGTCAGTCGCTAATACGACACCCAATGCTGGAATTGCTTCGACAGTATACAATTTAGATCCAATTAGACAGCCCTCTGCACCAAATACTATTTTTGAAGTAAGAACAGATATAACGAACACCAATGTTAGGATAAACTTCATGCCAGCGCCTGTGAGAGTACATCACAAACCTACCCATCAAGGCTGTAAAACTTATCATTCGTTTTGTTCAAAAACTAAGTCAACAACTACGCTACACTTTGACTTGCCTGCGAAATACTGAACAAACCATTAAAACTGATGCACTAAGTAGCCCCCAATTAAGATCATCCAATGGCAAGTTACATACTTTGAGTTTGATCTCCGATATGACGCCGTTTTTGTTTTGAAAAACAGTACCTCCATTATCATAAATGACGCAATTTGTCCCCCCTTTATTGAAAACATAGTAAGTATCACACGCGACATCTGAAAAGCTTCTATTATCTACGACATAAGGCGTTCCGTTATATGCAGGTATGCTAGTGCCACCATAAGGGTCTTTATTACCAATTGAATTTGCATATAGCCGTGAATCACCATCAGTTAAACATCCACTTACTGAAGATTGAGCATTACTGCACTCATTAAACGCCACCAAAAGTGACAGACTTAAAAAAACGATTTTTAAAAAACTCATAAATCAATAAAATAGTATTATTAATACTACAATATTTTGCAAATATTGCAAATTAAGATGCTATTTACGTAGTGGCTTGTGAGTTGGTTTTTGAAAAAGACAATAAACAAACAATTGAATGAAATCTCTTAACAGAGAATAATTAAAACACAGCTTTAACGGTACATCAGCCAGGATTCAAGGTTAGTAAACTATTTTTCAGTTGCTCAAGTCGATTGACAAATATCATGAACAAAATGAACGGACGTAAGTGAAGTCCCTACATATTCACAAAAATAATTAGTTGATGATATACATGATGAAAATTAATCTGAAAAGAAAATTATGGAGTTGCCCCCCGGAGCACAGTAACAGGGACAGTATTGTCAAAGATGAAGTTGGACCATTCCAACCAGATTGATTTAGATAAGCATCTTATCTGGACTACCTAAAGTTTAAATGTTTGTTTAAGAGCACCAATTTCCGGCTATCCAATCTTAAGACATACCATACCAAAAATCCGGAAGCGATGATCAACAACCAGGAATAATCATCTAATGAACAGGCTAATACGTAAGTACCCAACTTACCACAATAACCACCCGATGGTATATAACAGGTGTGCGGTTGCACATCAACCACTCCCGGCGTCCAGGAGCAATTTGCACCAATAGTAACCGGACTACCTTCGTACCCGGAAAGATTTGATTGAGTTACACCACCACAATTTGCAGTATAAACTGTTGGAGAAGTAGTTTTTGCTAATGTGTACAGACGTTGATTTCCGCCATCTGTCACAAGGCAACCATAAGTTTGTGCTTTAACATTATTGATAAGGGAAAATAATCCACATAACAGGATTACTGATATTTTTTTCATAGCCTTTTTTGGGATTGACCTCTAAAATTAATAAGCTTTCAGACAAAAAATGTAAAAAATCTATTTAATCATACATCGTTAGTATCTAACAGGAATTAATAGTGGACATATATTATGCCCTTTGATGCAACCAAGATTACCTTGATTTTTAAACTGGTGAGCGTCTGTTGCAAATAGCATAAGCTCCTGTTATACCGCATAGCAGGGCGATAAAAACACTGTAATCATCAAAAGGAACCCCGCATGGCGCTGTAAAGGTACCCGAAATGGCGTAAATCTGTCCGGTCTTGGTTGATCCATTGAGCGTACAAGTACCTAACGAAGGGCCTGAAGTCGCGATATAAGTATGTGGTCCACATACACCTTCCCACCAAACAAAGTTATTTCCGTTTCCGGTATAAAACTGAGTTGCTGTTTCATGATTATTAAACACTTTACTGTAGCTATCGAAATTAAGTACCAAACAACCAGTTTGCGCTAAACCTACACGAGAAACAGAAATTAGTAGAGAGAGAGAAATTAGAACCTTTAACACCTTTGCCATCATACAGCTGCAAAGATACAAAACAACACTTTTAAATATACTTTTAAGTAGTATAAAAACCACAACTTAAACCTCTATTTATAAATGAATATGGCTAACTTAATCGAAATCAGTAAATGGAATATACTAAGAAAATATCGCTTTCAACAACAGGTCAATCTTGGTTCATTGATTTCAGCACACTATATTAACAAAGTATACTTTGTGATATCATGACACCTTCTTCAATATACATATATCAGACAATTCTTAAACACCTTATGAATAGGAAACAGTCTAAAATTAAGTCGAGCTATAAGTTAAATTAATGGAATCTTAGAGCAATAATGGCTTTTCGAATACTTTAATTGAACTGTAAAATAGCCCAAGGCCATTGAGCAAAACAAAAGCCCTAAAGTCTCGTCGTCAATCGGACAATTAAGTGAGCTATAGTCACTCTTTACTCCTGAGTAATAGTCATTTACTCCAGTCCAATAATATACCCTACAGGGAACTTGAGAAGCTGACGGGCATTGATTAATAAGCGGAGTATAGCCTGAAAAATACCCATAATTATCTGCACCTGGGTTTGATATGCTTCCACCTGTGTAAATATCTCCATTGTATAAACAGCCTGTTTGTGCGAAAGCTTGAATAATTCCGACTGTCATAATACACAATAGTAAAATGCATCGCTTTGCCATGTGATTAAATTTATACAAAACTACCTCTAAAACGTAGTATTACAATTACACAAAACAATTTATATGTTGATTATTATCAACATATAAATAATTTAAATTGGCGCTATAGTTATTATTACAGTTCTATTTCGAAACTATTTAACCATTAATGTCGTTGTTAATGAAGTAAATAAATTAACTATGATACTGACCTAATTAAAAAGGCAAAAAGTTTTAAGGCATTGAAGCGTAAGAATTAGGAGCGCATGCTTTCTGATTTAATTTTTTTTTAAGCATCTTTAACCCATATTTTAAGTGTATTGCTTAGGGCAATCACTTTCATCCCGTTTCGCGATTATGATTCTGACAAAAGCAATTTTGAAATTCCTTTGTGTTTTAGCAGTTTGTACCATTTTTGCAAGTTGTGCGGCCCGAAAAGAGCATAGTCTGTTTAACGCGCCAAGCGATATTGTCACCGATACCATCAAACAGGTTTATGTAGTCAATGACCAGGGTATCAGCGATGCTTATTACAAAATAAAAGTTAATGATCAACTGGCCGTTAGAAACGTCCAGAATAAGGAGTTTGGTGCTGCTACGACGCTGGGGAATAATGCAACTAACGGTATTCAGAATACAACTTCGGGGAGCATCAATAACGTACTTTCCTACCCGGTTGATGTCGATGGGAAGGTTAATCTTCCGGCTATTGGCAAAGTGGAGGTATTGGGTTTAAGCCGTAGAGAGGCCGCCATTAAAATACAGGAATTATACGCCAAGCAACTCTTGCGTGATCCTATTATAGAGCTTAGTGTAGTGAACCTGAAAGTTACTTTATTGGGTGAATTCGGCCGGCAAGGCAACTTTTTACTCGAGCGCGAAAACACCACACTCATTGATATTATTGGCGAAGCCGGCGGCATTAATAAAACAGCCGACCCGAAAACGCTTAAAATTATCCGTGGTGACAGGAGTCACCCTGAAATTATTTATGTCAACCTGAACGACATCAATAGTCTGGCCAGCAAGAAGCTGATCCTTCAAAACAACGATATTATTGTACTTCAGCAAACCAAGAGTTCAGCATTAAGTGAAAAGCTTTCCAGCATTAACAATGTTGTCCAACCTTTTCTGGTTGTAGTGAATCTGGCCGTGTTAATCTTTACCCTAACCCGCTAATGGATAATTCTACAATACCGATCGAAAATAGAAAATTAGCTAGTCAGACGATTAACTACTGGAAAATCGTTTTGATCTTTTTAAGCAGATGGTACTGGGTTGCCGGCACCGTGATCATCAGTTTTGTGCTGGGGTGGCTTTACGTCAGGAGCATTACTCCCATTTACATTACTTCAGCATCGTTAAAACTAGATGGCGACCAGCAACAGCAAATATCGCTGCCGAACTCACCTGTGAACTATCGGCCTTTTAACCAAAATCAGATTCAGACAGAAGGTATAATTATGCGATCGGAAGATGTGATTTTAAATGCTTTAAAAAACCTTGATTATAAAATCAGTTACTATTTAGAAGGCAGGGTACGCGTAACGGAACTTTATCCCAAGCAACCTTTTAAAGTCGATATTCTTAGCCAGGACTCTGTCAATTTTAGCAGGGCAACTTACGCGGTTAAACCGGTTGATAGCCATTCATTCGAACTCTCGAGTAGTGATGATGATAATAAAAGCGCCAAAAAGTACCAATATGGGCAGGCCATAAATGCCGGCAACATGGTATTCGCAATCAAAACAGAAATTCCCACAACAGGCAACTACAGTTTTAAGTTTAATGGCATTCGTGACCTCTATGGCCGGGCCGCCGGGGGGTTAAATGTCTTCGAGCAGGAAAAGAACACCAACATTATGGGCGTTACCCATACTGACAGTAATCCTGTGTTTTCTGCAGATATATTGAATGAAATCATTAAACAGTATGTTAAAAATGATGCAACATTAAAAAAAAGGTCAGCCAAACAAACTATTGATTATTTAGACAGCCAGATCGCCTTTTTGGATGAGCAGGTTAACAAGTCGGGTAATAAGCTCTCGAGTTTCCAAAGCAACAATAAACTTATTGATCCGAGTAGCGATCGGCAACTTAGTAATTCCAAACTTTCGAACCTCCAAAACCAGATTGCAGAGTTGCAATTACAGGAACTGGGTATTCAGCAACTGGAAAGCCAGGTAAAAAACAATAAAGATCGAATCCAGCTAAACCTGAATCTGGAAGGGACCAACAGCACACTTTTAACGGGTTTAATTAGTCAGCTTAACGGATTGATTATCAACCGGGAGAACAAGCTACAAAATTTTAATTCAGATGCACAACCCATCCAGGATATTAACCGTCAAATTAACGAAGTTAAGCAAGCCATTGTAACCAATATCAGGTTATTACACGAACGTAACCAGAAAACCATCAGTTACATTAATGGCCAAATTGGCCAGGCTAATCAGGCTCTGAGTAACATACCAGCGAAACAAAATGATTTTGCGAAACTGCAAAGCAACTTTGACATTAACCAGCGCATGTTTTCGATGTTATTTGAGCGTAAACTTTCTGCACAAATCAGTTCGGCGGCGGTAATTTCCGGGGCAACCATTATTAGCGCGGCTCAACCTTCTTTCTTTCCCATCTCTCCGGTTCCAAAGAAAATCTATTCTTCTTACCTGTTTATGGGTTTATTTTCAGGTCTTGGCTTAATCTTACTGGTTAGGATACTCAACCCTTACCTATACGATATCGAGACAATTGAAGGTTTAACTGCCACACCAATTATAGGTGTAATCTTAAAATATCCAAAAAAAGTTGAGCTTGGAGAGAGTGTACTTTCCATCGAAAAACCAAAATCAATATTTGCCGAATCGGTCAGGTCGGTCAGGACCAACCTGAGTTTTATGGCCAGCGATCAAGATACCAAAGTAATCTGTATCACCTCTGAGGTTTCCGGGGAAGGCAAATCGTTTGTTAGTTTAAACCTGGCGGGAACTTTATCCATTATCGACAAAAAAGTGATTTTAATCGCTGCAGATTTACGTAAATCGAAGCTGCACCGTGCTTTTGGTTCAGATAATAAAATCGGTTTGAGCAACTATCTATCCAATCAGGTAGTTTTAAGCGATATTATATTTACCGATGAAAAGCACAATATCGATTACATTACTTCCGGCCCCGTACCGCCTAACCCTTCAGAGCTTTTGCACCATAAAGCGATGGCAGGACTGATCGAAAAGCTAAGGGAAACATACGAATACATCATTATCGATACCGCACCAGTTGGACTAGTTTCAGATTCAGTTCCATTGATTAGAAAGGCCGATATCAATTTGTTTATTATCCGTTCGGGCGTGTCTAAATTTAGGGCGGCTACTATTCCTGATCGCTTATCAAAGGAATATGGACTGAGCAACATTGCCATCATTTTGAACTCTTTTGGTGATGAAAAATTACATGCTAACATCTATACGACAAATTACGCCCACAGCAATACTGGCACCTATTATTACTCTAATTATACCGGTTATGGTAAGAGCGGATATTATGATGATGAACCCAGCTGGTGGGAGTTTTGGAAGAGGAAGTAAAGATGGAAAAGGTAAGTTTGAAACGGATGATAGGGCTTAATTGCAGTCTCTGTAATAATGGATAAGGGTAAATGATAGATCAAAATTATAGATGGTATCCGGTTTATACGCGTTCAAGGGCTGAAAAAAAGGCCTACGAAGAATTGTGCCGAAAGGCTATTTTAGCTTATCTACCATTGAAAAAGACGGTTAAACAATGGAGCGACCGTAAAAAAATGGTGGAAGAACCTTTAATTAAATCTTATCTGTTTGTGTATATTTCGGCTAAAGAGTATTCTGAAGTGTTAATGACCAATGGCATTGCAAGGTTTATTTATTTTTCTGGTCAAATTGCATCCATCCCTGATCAGCAAATTAATGATCTGAAACTGCTACTAGCCACCGATACCGATTTGGAAGTTATTGATTATGATATAAACCCTGGAGAAAAGGTATTGATCAAGGCAGGGCCTTTTAAAGGAATAATCGCAGAACTCGTATCGTTGCAAAATAAACAACGCATAGTACTACGTTTACAAAATATGGGTTATTCTATTAACATAAACACGTCTATAGCATTTGTTGAGCCGATTTAGGTATAGGAGATGTTTGATGGTCGAGTGAGACTGGGTACCAATAATGATTAATCAAAGCTGATGCTTAGGTGCACGGCACATTCATAAAATCAAATAATCAGTCATTTTAAAATAAAATGTGACTGAGGGGGCGAAGCTCTATCCTGACGGTAAAAAGTAGCCCAGAAATCTTCAATAAAAGTATGTGTCGCATCGCGGGCATTATCAGTAGCAAAAATTCTTTAGAAAAAGTTCATGGACAAGTGAAGGCCATGTGTGATAGTATGCAGCATGGTGGGCCTGACGACCATGGAATTTATCAAAAAGAGTCTATTTGTTTCGGTAACCGCCGTTTAGCTATTTTAGACCTTAGTTCCGGCGGTCATCAGCCTATGGTTAGCCACAAGGCAGATATTGTAATTACTTACAATGGCGAGATTTATAATTACATGCAAATCCGCACCGAACTCATTAACCTAGGCTATATTTTTAAGACACAAACTGACACAGAAGTAATCATATATGCCTACCAGCATTGGGGCGAAACTGCTTTTGGCAAACTGGACGGTATTTTTGCCTTTTCTATTTTTGACAGGCGACAGGAATGCATTTATTTGGTTAGGGATCAAAATGGCATTAAACCTTTATATTACCACTTTGATACTGAAACACTAACATTTGCCTCGGAGGTCAAAGCTTTCAAACATGCTGGTATTTACCAGGAAAACAGTGACTGGAGGATTTATTACCTGGCATTTGGTCATATACCAGAGCCTTATACCACAATTAAAGATGTTTGTAGTTTAGGTAAAGGTTCATTTTTGAAATATAACCTCAGAAATGCCAAGCATTTTACCCAATCTTACCACGAATTCGAAAATATCACGTATATCCACAATGAAGAGTTTGCTGTTGAGCAAATCCGAGAGCAATTAAGTAACTCGATCAGGCAACAAATGATCTCTGATGTGGATATCGGCGTACTCTTCAGCGGCGGGCTCGACTCGAGCATCATTACCATTTTGGCTAATCAGTTCGATAACAAAAAATTATCCTGTATTTCGGCCGATTTTAATGAAATAGATTTTTCTGAACAGAAGCAACGCAGTGGTTTATTGCAAAAAATAGAGGCGCATAAAATCGAACACTTAATTACCTACCGCGATTTTGTACAAAATTTCGAGACAGTTTTACGCAGTATGGATCAACCTACTAACGATGGCATTAATACCTGGTTTGTGTGTAAAGCAGCCAAAGAAAATGGCATTAAGGTAGTGTTATCGGGTTTAGGCGCCGACGAGCTTTTTGGTGGTTACCCCTCTTTTGATCGCATCCATAAAATACAGAATTTAAACTGGATGAGTAAAAGCGTTTTAAGGAGCATGCGTTTCTCCAACAATACAAAATTTAAACGCTTGTATTACCTCAGCCTTAACTCCCCTATTGGCGAGTACCTTTGTTTGAGGGGCGTTTATTCCCCCGATGTCATTGCCGATTTGTTGGACATTGACATGAAAACTGTTATTGATTGTCTGGAGAAGATCCCTATTCAACCCGGAATAAAAAAAACCAGTAATGAAACACGAGCCAGCTGGTTTGAGTTTAATATGTATATGCAAAACCAGTTGTTAAAAGATACAGATTTTATGGGCATGAGCCATGGTGTTGAAGTGCGTGTACCTTTCCTCGATATCAACTTTGTAAAACTGGTGTTTTCTATCTCGAACGAAATTAAGTTCAGTTATGAGCAGAAAAAGAAATTGCTGGTAGAGGCTTATAAAGAAGATTTGCCAGTGGAAACCTGGAAAAGATCAAAAATGGGCTTTACTTTCCCGTTTCAGGAGTGGATGCGTAAAAACAGCGAGATTGCCGATCCATCGCATTACACCAATAAAAGGGCAAAAGCATTGATGCAAAACTTTGGTGAAAATAAATTGCACTGGAGTTCCGCACTAGCCTTATATAGAATCTATCATGCCAGTTAAAGTTTTATTTTTAACACTTAAAACCTTTAGTTTGACCGGTGGCATTGAGAAAGTATGCCGCAGTGTAAGCCGCGTACTATATGACTTGAGTGAAGAAGAAGTGGTAGAGTCGACGGTATTTTCGATGTATGATAAAAATACAGATCGCGATTCAAGATATTTAAGCAAAAAGCAGTTTAAGGGTTTTGGTGGGAACCGGGAACGTTTTGTAATCGAATCGTTTCTGACGGGGTTAAAGGCAGATGTTATTTTGCTAAGCCATATCCACCTCATTAATATTGTTTATTTCATCAAAAAAATATACCCTAACAAAAAAATCTACCTGCTTGCACACGGTATCGAAATTTGGAAGAAATTTTCGGATGCGAAGCTTAAAATGCTGAAACAACTCGATAAAATTATTTGTGTAAGTGCGTTCACTGCACAAAAGGTTATGGATATGCATCATATTCCCCCGGCGCGTATTGAAATATTAAACAATTGCCTAGATCCTTTTTATCACCTTGCTACAAATTTTGAAAAACCGCAGTTGTTATTAGACCGGTACAATTTAAATAATGAACACTTAATTTTGTTCTCTTTATCCCGTCTCTCCTCATCAGAGAAATATAAGGGTTATGACCATACCATTGAGCTATTACCAAAATTACTGGAAAGCTATCCGAACTTAGTTTATTTACTGGCAGGCAAGTGGGATACTGCAGAGAAGAAACGATTGGACGATTTGATTATTAAAAATAAGCTCGAAAACCAAATCAAAATGATTGGCTTTATCGATGAAGCTGAACTTACAGAGCATTTTTTGTTATCAGATCTTTTTATTCTCCCCAGTAAAAAGGAGGGCTTCGGCATTGTATTTATAGAAGCAATGGCAAGTGGCCTTCGAGTAATTGCAGGAAATAAAGATGGTAGTGTAGACGCACTTCGTGGAGGTGCCTTGGGAACACTTGTCGATCCTGACGATCAACAGGATATATTATCCAGCATATATTCAGTTCTTGGTCACACCCAGACGCAGCACGAAAAAGAAAAGCTTCGGGAAAAATGTATCCAGGCATTTGGTTACCAGCAATATCTGAAATCGATGCACGAGCTGGTTATACATGGAAAAATTCAAGGCAATCAAATGTCGGATTCTAAAAATAAATACATGAATAATCCCAAAAATATCTATGGTTAAAGAAGAACAAACGTGGACCATTGAAGCAAAATCTTCATTTCTTGATCTAAAGCTGAATGAGGTGTGGGCCTATCGGGATTTACTGGTACTGCTGGTGAGAAGAGATTTTGTTTCTTTTTACAAACAGACCATATTGGGGCCGCTTTGGTTTTTTATTCAACCATTATTTACCACCATCATTTTCACATTTGTCTTTGGCAATTTAGCGGGTATATCAACCGATGAATTACCAAAACCCTTATTTTACATGGCTGGCATTACCGCCTGGAATTATTTTGCCGACTGTTTGACCAAAACATCATCGGTTTTTAAAGATAACGCAGGTATTTTTGGGAAAGTGTATTTTCCACGGCTAATCATGCCACTTAGCATTGTAGTAAGTAATTTGGTACGTTTTGGTGTACAGATGCTCTTATTTCTCATCATCATGATGTACTATTTTTTGATTGGAGCGAACTTTAGCATCAGTTGGGCGATTTGCCTTTTTCCTGCTATCGTAATCCTAATGGCCTTATTAGGTTTGGGCGCAGGAATGATCATTTCAGCCCTTACAACAAAATACAGAGATTTAGCCTTTCTAATTAGTTTTGGGGTACAGCTACTGATGTATGCTACCACTGTGATCTACCCCTTATCCGAAGCGATTAAAAAATACCCAACTTATGCCTGGATTATTGAATACAATCCCATGACACCCATTATTGAAACTTTTCGCTATGGTTTTTTGGGACAGGGGAGCTTTAGTTGGCTTAACTTAGGTTATGCAACCTTAGTTACCATTATATTTATGCTATTGGGCACCTTTGTTTTTAATAAGGTAGAGCGAAATTTTGTAGACACCGTTTGATGGAAGATGTAGTAAAATAATGAAAGACAAACACTGTTATTATTAAAATGTCGGACATTGCAATAAAAGTAGAAAATCTGAGCAAAGCCTATCAACTCGGCCAAATCGGCACAGGCACTATCAGTAGAGATTTGGAACGTTGGTATGCACAGATTCGTGGCAAAGCCGATCCTTTTTTACGCATAGGCGAAAGTAACGATCAAAGTACAAAAAGTGAAAGTGGGGTCGTCTGGAGTTTAAAAGATATCAGTTTTGAAATCGAGCAAGGAGATGCAGTGGGCATTATTGGCAGGAATGGTGCTGGTAAGAGCACATTGCTCAAGATATTAAGCAAAGTGACCACTCCCACAATTGGTAAAATTTCAGGTAAAGGGCGAATCGCAAGCTTGTTAGAGGTGGGAACTGGTTTTCATCCAGAGCTTAGCGGGCGTGAAAATATTTTTTTAAATGGTGCTATTCTAGGTATGCGGAAGAAGGAAATCCAACGTAAGCTGGATGAAATCGTAGACTTTGCAGGCGTTGAAAGGTATTTAGATACTCCTGTTAAAAGATACAGCTCTGGGATGTATGTCCGTTTAGCCTTTGCTGTAGCGGCGCATCTCGAAAGCGAAATCTTAATTGTTGATGAGGTTTTGGCAGTAGGCGACTCAGAATTTCAAAAAAAATGCCTGGGTAAAATGGGTACTGTAAGCAAGGGTGAAGGTAGAACAGTAATTTTTGTGAGCCATAATATGGACTCGATTAGCAGGTTATGTCGTAATACACTCCTCTTATCAAAAGGCGAAAACTCTGGTTTTGGAAAAACTATTGACATCATTAAAAAGTATAACCAGAACGAAGCGATATTAAATGAACGAGTACTTAACGATCGTTACGTTAAACGTCTTAAAATAGAACAAGTTGGCGAGCAACTAATTTTAGAGTGCACTTATGAAAATTGTGGCGACTTTATCTACCCTTGCTTGGGTTTTCTCGTGAATGATATAAATGACACTAAGATTTTCGGAACCAATCCAAAGTTGCAACCGCCCAAACAAGATCTGATCAAATCAGCTAACGGCGTAATAAGAGCGGTCATTACCAGTCCAAAGCTCTTAAATGGAATTTATAATATTTCTATATGGTTTGGCGATAGCGTTGTCGATTATTTTGTTGAAAAAAATATACTCTCCTTTGAGGTTTTTAATATGGTTTCCTACAACGAAGACACTAACATGTTAGAGAATGGGCCTGTTTCTCCGACCGTAAAATGGCAACAGAGATCGACTATTTAAAGTTTAATCCTTTTTTCTTATTTGTGCAATTACGGATTTGCGAATCCTACTAAAATGAGTCCATACATGTTTTCTTGTATAGTTACCTGTTATAACCGCGAGAACGTAATAGCTAACGCCATAAATAGCATACTCAACCAAACCTACCAAGGTTTTGAGATTATACTTGTGGACGATGGCTCTGCTGATAACAGCGTAGCTGTTGTAGCAGCATTCAATAATCCAATAATCAAGATCATCCGCCATGAAGTGAACAAAGGCCAAAATGCGGCGCTAAATACCGGGGTCAGGAACGCTAATAATAATTTGTTAGCGTTTTTGGACAGTGACGACGAATGGCTTCCAACTTATTTAGAAGAAATGGCGGCCTGTTACATGAAGGATAAGAATATCGATTTTGCCTATTCAAATATCCTTCATGGTCCACTATGGCGTTTACATGGAAGTAACCAATATGCCAAAGTGCTTGACCAAGGCTTTCTGTCATGCATGATTGGCATCACGGCTAAAAAAGAAGCAGTTAATTTTATTGGGTGTTTCGATGAAAGATATACAATTTGTCAGGACGATGATTTTTGCTTTAGATTAGCTAAAAACTTTAGTTTTGCAGTAATTACAAGAGGCCTGGTATTGATAAACGCTTCGTACGATTCTATGACAGCCAATAGAACTAATGTTGCAAAAGGCTGGGCGTTCCTATTTCGCGAGTATAAAAAAGACATCCTTCATTATTGCGGTAGTAAAACCTTATCTAAACATTATTTAAATGTCTGTTCCAAATATTTTGAAGCTAAACTATATGGACAAGGTTTAAAATATTATGTATATGCTCTTTATCATTTTCTTAAACCTGGTAGGAGTTTATTTAATTTCGAAATTGCAACTTTTTTCAGAGAGTCAATTACCATTTTTAAACTTATTGTCCGACCTTTTAAACAAAAACTATTCGCCAAATGATCGAGCGTATTGATTACCAAAGTCAACACTTAGCCATTATCATCAGGGCTAACTATAAAAAAGAAGGCATCTCTTTTTTTACACCTGGGGATTTTTCGCAACAACTAGGCTATATGAATCGCCCGAAAGGCTATGTAATCGAGCCACATGTTCATAACCTAATCGAACGAAAGGTTACCTTAACTCAAGAAGTTCTTTATATAAAATCAGGCAAAGTACGAGTAGATTTCTACAGTGATAAGCGCGCTTATCTGGAAAGTAGGATTGTAGAAACAGGAGATGTAATCTTGCTCGCTGCAGGCGGACATGGTTTCGAGATGTTAGAGAATTCTGAGATGATCGAAATTAAGCAGGGGCCTTATTGTGGTGACGAGGATAAAGTTAGATTTGACCATAATCCTGAACATATCAATATAAATATCCTCAAATAATGAATCAAAACTTTAACCTTTATAGCCAATATTATGATTTGCTCTATAAGGACAAAGATTATTTAGAAGAAACAGAATATCTAGTTGGCTTAATCAATAAATATAGTTCTCAAAGCAAAAACGTTATAGAGCTAGGTTCAGGAACCGGCAAGCATGCGAACTTGCTGGCAGGGAAGGGATATCAGGTTCTCGGCATAGAAAGGAGTGCTGAAATGGTTGAAATTGCTAACCAAATCAAAAAAGATGGGGTTGATTTTCAAGTGGCAGATATTACTAATTTTAAAACAGATCTGTCTTTTGATGTTGCCTTATCTCTTTTTCATGTGATCAGTTACCTAGTTGATATTGAACAATTGATTAAAACCTTTGAAAATGTCAATCGTTGCTTAAATAAGGAAGCGTTGTTTATTTTTGATGTTTGGCACAGTACTGCGGTAAACTTTCTGCTACCAGAAAAACGCACTAAAATTTTTCAGGATAAAAATCTTAAAGTAACAAGAAATGCTACCCCTATAATTTATCCGGAGTTAAATATTGTTGAAGTCAATTACGACATTTTTGTAAAAAACCTCAGGGATGGTTCGACTAATTTCTTTCAGGAACAACATCCCATGCGACATTTCAATAGACAGGAGATTGAATTACTGGCTTATGCAACAGGATTTGAAATAATCCATAACGAGGAATTCCTAAGTGGTTCACTTCCCTCTAAGCACACCTGGGGTGTATGTTATATTTTAAGAAAACTATAATCAAATGAATCCAATACCGGTAAACACACCTCTGTTTGGTGGAAATGAGCTCAAATATGTCACCCAATGTATTGAAACAGGCTGGGTTTCGAGTGAAGGCCCCTTTATTAAAGAGTTTGAAGAAAAATTCAGTCGATATGTAGGCAGAAAATTTGGTATCGCAGTAAGTAATGGCTCTGCCGCATTAGACATTGCGATTAGGGCCCTGAATATTGGTTCAGGGGATGAGGTGATTATGCCCACGTTCACGATTATTTCGCCTGCCCAATCTGTTTTTACCGCTGGGGCAATTCCGGTTTTGATAGATAGCGATCCAGTTACCTGGAACATGGACGTGAAACAAATAGAATCTAAAATAACGTCTAGAACAAAAGCCATTTTAGTAGTACACATTTATGGACTACCTGTAGATATGGATCCGGTAATCGAAATTGCCAAAAAATATAAGCTCAAAATAATTGAAGATGCTGCCGAAGTGCATGGACAGACTTACAGAGGAAAAATGTGTGGCAGTTTTGGTGATATCAGCATTTTCAGTTTTTACCCCAATAAACATATCACCACAGGAGAAGGCGGTATGATACTTACCAACGACGCTGAAGTGGCCAAGCGCTGCAAAAAGCTTCGAAACCTTTGCTTTGAACCAGATGGGCCACGATTTGTTCATTATGAACTGGGTTGGAACTATAGGATGACTAATTTACAAGCGGCATTGGGCGTAGCACAATTAGAACAAATTGATAATTTTATTGATAAAAAAAGGGCCTTAGGCGCTTTATATCAGGATAGACTCTCTGAATTAAAGTTAAACGGCTATCAACTTCCACTAATTAAAAAAGATTATGCCGAAAATATATATTGGGTGTTTGGCTTAGTAGCACCCAGCCAGGAAGAGAAAGAAAACATGATTAATTATTTAAGTTCCTATAATATTGGAACACGCAATTTCTTTTGGTGCATACATGAGCAACCTGTATTTTTAGAAATGGGTTTATTTAAAAATGAGTATTACCCCAAGGCCGAGAAACTTGCAAGAAATGGATTTTATATCCCCAGCGGATTGGGGACAAAAGAAGTTGAACAAATCGAGGTCTCAACAATAATAAAGAGTTATTTTAAATTTTAGAATGTGCATAAATTAAGAGTAGGCGTATATATTTCAAATGATTTCAAGCCGGAACATGGAGGTGGCTATTCCTATTATACCCAAATAATAGAAAGTATAGATAACTCCAATTTTGACGAAAAACTAGAGTTCATTTTTTTCTCAATCGATACGAATATTGACAAAATTTTCAAAAAAAAACATATCAAGATTAATACCGTTGATCAATCCGCAAGACAACAAATTTTAAACATTTTAAATAAAAGATACTTTAAAATCTTTCTAAAATTACTTTTACTATTTAGAGTTCTTCATCGCCCTAAAAAAAATGAATATAAACTCAAAGTTCAAACAATTTTAAAAAAAAGTAGAATTGACGTAATATACTATCCTATCCCCGTCAACTTAGACTTAGACTATCCGTTTGTTTATACACATTGGGATAATGGACATAAGATAATGTATCCGTTTCCCGAGGTTAGCATGCATGGGATTTTTGAAACCAGAAAAAATTCTATTGAACAAACATTATTTCAAGCATTTGCTGTATTCTGCGAGTCGGAGGCCGGAAAAAAAGAGGCAATTCATTTATATGGGCTGTATGCTGAAAAAATATATGTCGTCCCCTTACCTCCTGGTAGAGTGGTAGACCTAAAAGTTTTAGTAGAAAAGCAAAATGAAATATTAAGCGATTATCGGTTAGCATCTAATAAATTTTTCTTTTATCCTGCTCAATTTTGGGCGCATAAAAACCATTATAATCTAATCATATCTTTCAAAGAGTTTATTTTATCACATGCGGATTTCAAACTGGTTTTAACTGGGTCGGATCAAGGGAATTTAAAATACATAAAACGAGTAGTTAGTGACCTTAACTTGTCGGAAAACGTTGTATTTACCGGTTTTGTTGAAGATAGTGTAATTTTTACTTTCTATAAAAATGCCCTTAGCCTTGTAATGCCTACTTTTTTGGGGCCAACTAACATGCCTTTGCTGGAAGCACAAAATTTAGGCTGCAAAATTATTTGCTCAAATTTACCAGGTCATAGAGAGATGTTAAAAGAAAATGCCACATACGTCGACCCTAGAAACGCCAAATCTATATTAGAGGCAATGAATTTCCAGTTTGAGAATATAAACAAACCAGAACCATGCGAAAATAGTTTTTTTAACATAACTAACTCATTGAGATATTTAGAAAAAAATTTCATTGAATTAATTCCAGCTATTAAAACATTTGGGTTAGAATCATTTTGAAATGAATATCTTTAAGAATACTGCAAAGAAAATCTTAAAAAATCTTGGCTACAAATTGTCAAAGATTACCAATTCAGATGAGACTGCAGAGAATAATTCGATGTTAGAGGGGATCATCAGGTTTAAGCATTTACTTAATGATGTAAGTACAGTTATTGATGTGGGTGCTGCCTCAGGAACTTGGACTGAAAAAATAATACCCAAGTTCAATGATGTTGATTACCTATTGGTGGAACCCCTGCACGAAAGAAAAGTAGATCTGGAAGCTTTAGCTTCAAAGTTTCCAAAAATCAAATTACTTTTTAAAGCGCTAGGCAGATGCAAAGGGACTTTACCTTTTACAGTCGCTGACGATCTTGACGGAAGCGGGTTTTACGAAAATGGTAACTTAAGAGAGATTGAAACAATCGATTTAGATTCTGTTGTAAATGAATTTGAACTAAAAGGACCATTTATACTGAAACTCGATACTCATGGTTTTGAAGTTCCTATCTTCGATGGTGCTCCAGATACTTTAAGCAATACCGTTTTACTTATTGTAGAAGTTTATGGATTTAGAGTCGCCCCAAACTCATTGCTTTTTTGGGAGCTTACGCAATACCTGGACAATTTAGGTTTCAGATTATACGATATTGTTGAGGTTATGCGCCGGCCTAAAGACCAGGCTTTTTGGCAATGTGATGCTTTTTTTCTTCAAAAAACCAACCCGATCTTCAATTCTAACATTTATGGATAATAACTTCAGGACATATCCAAAAATTACAATAGTTACGCCGAATTTAAATGGGGGGCTTTTTTTGGAAAAAGCCATTTGCTCAATCGTGGGTCAAAATTATCCAAATTTAGAATACATGATTATAGACGGCGGTAGTACTGATGGTTCTATTAAGATCATAGAAAAGTATTCAAATAAAATTTCATATTGGATCAGTGAAAAAGATAATGGAATGTATGACGCTATTCAAAAAGGATTTGCGAGAAGTAGTGGAGAGATTATGGGCTGGCTAAATTCAGATGACATACTTCATACAAATTCACTTTATCATATTGCGAAAATCTTCCAAGATAATCCGAATGTCGAATGGATTGAAGGTGTTAACACTTTAATTGATTGCCATGATTTAATTACTAACGTACATATCCCCACTAATCGCCATCTTTACTATTATCTATTAATGTTGCAGGATTCAAAAAGCTTCAGATATATTCAACAAGAATCTACATATTGGAAAAGATCACTATGGGAAAAATCAGGCGCAAGTTTGAATGTATCATTGAAATATGCTGGCGATTATGATCTTTGGATGCGTTTTTTTCTTTATGGGGAATATTATTGTGTGCGGAGCCTTATAGGCGCATTCCGAAACAGCGGAGAAAATCAATTATCAAAATCGCATTTTAAGTCTTATCTTCAAGAAGTTGAACAAACAAACCAATCGATAATTTCTAAATTAACTTCGCACCAAAAGAAAGAAATCCATCAGTTGAAGCTTAAATTTAAGCTCACTTCAATTTTCTTAAAATATAAATATTTCGTAAAAAACATCTTGATTGACAAGACATTAACGAACAAAGAAATAAAACTTCTTGAAAGATTTCGAGAAAGAAAAAGCTAATTCACAAAATTTTCATAAAGTAAGAATCAAATATTTGTTAGGTCCGTTATTCTCTATTATAATTCCAACTTACAATTCTGAAAAAACAATTGAGAATTGTTTAAAAAGTATATTAAATCAACAATATAAAAGTTACGAAATCTTAATTATTGATGGTGTATCCAAAGATCAAACTTTAAATATCGTCCGTTCATTCGCTAACGAAAGTGTCAAAATCTTCTCTGCCCCAGATAAAGGTATTTATGATGCTATGAATAAAGGAATAGCCATAGCAAATGGCGAATGGTTATATTTTTTAGGTAGTGATGATAAACTTCATGATGACAGAGTTCTTCAAAAAATTTCTTTAATAGCGCAAAACCAAGAAGCTAAACTCATTTACGGCAATGTATTAATGGATGATACAAATCTATTGTACTGTGGAAAAGTTAATGATGTAGAAATATTATACAAAAACATATGTCAGCAAGCTATTTATTATAAAAATCAAATTTTCAAAAATCACCAATTCAATTTGAAATTCAAGGTTTTTGCCGATCATGACCTTAACCTGAAGCTTTTTCAATATGATTATAAACAAATTTTTTATACAGATACTCTGATTGCGAATTATTCAAATAGTGGATTTTCTTCTAAAATGACTGATGATTTCAGCAAAGAACTGCATAATATCAGAAAAGATTTTTTGAAGACAAAAAATTGGTTATTTCAACTTAGGTATAAGCTGTACAACTTTCAGCTCACATTAGAGCCCTCTCCACTAAGAGGTTTAATATTTAGATTATTCAGAATATTGTCGTTGTGATATCAATTATAATTTCATCCAAAACTTCCTTGTTACTCCAACAATTGTCCGAAAATATCAAAGAAACAATTGGAGTGGATTTTGAAATTATTTCAATTGCTAATCCTGATGGGAGAATAGGAATATGTGAAGCATATAATGAAGGAGCTAGAGAAGCCCAATACTCAATTCTATGTTTTTGTCATGAAGATATCTTGTTTCACACCCAAAATTGGGGCCTATTGTTGATTAGTCATTTAAAAGAACGCGATGTGTCTCTAGTTGGCATTTTAGGAAATACTATTAAAACGAAAATTCCATCAGGTGTATATTCCAGTGTCCAAACCACAAATAGAATCAATCAGCTTCAAAGATTAAAAGATAATTCAACAGAACACTACCTCACAAATCCTTTAAACGAAATTGTGAGTGAGGTTGCGGTTTTAGATGGGATGTTTTTGGCAACAATAAAACATTACTGGCAAAAACAGCCGTTTGATGAACAATTAGTTGACGGCTTTCACGGATATGATATTGATTTCAGCTTATCTATGGGTAAACTAGGTAAAGTGATTGTTGTATATGACATACTGATCGAACATTTTAGCTTCGGCGGCAATACAGCTGACTGGCTCAAAAGTCAATTTGCGCTAGTCAAAAAATGGGAAAGCCAACTCCCGATACAAACCAAAGATGTCAATAAAAACACTTTAAATAAAAGAGAAATTGATGATTTAACTCAAATAACATTAAGTATTTTAAAATTGAAATGGAATAAAATTTACGCTATAAAATATTCATTTTTACTGTTAACTAAAGCACCTCTCCGCCGTATCAACTTGTCTATCCTGAAACAGTTAATTATCACATGCGTTGAATAGTTTCATTTACATATTATCCGAAACCATAGATTATAATAAGTTAATATGCGATGATGCCGGGCCAGGCTATGCTCGTTCTATGGAGTGGGCATCTGTATCCCTAAAAGATTTGAAGAACGTAGATTCCAAATATATTTATATAATTGATAATAGAGTTTCTGAAAATGAAACACTTGCGTTAAGTAAAATATTTACAAACAATCCCCTAGCGAAATTCATTATTAAAATTGTTGACCCCTTCTTAGAGAATTTTGACCATTTTTACTATCTATGGGCATTCAAAATGGTAACACTAGACAATGTTAATTTATTATCTGTGTATGAATGCAAGGAATTAACATCTTTTATTTCAAAAGTTAGTGGCAAATCAATTATTTACGCTCCTTACCCTTACGATCAAGCTAAAGAAATTAGTTTAAACAATTTAAATAAGCGATCAAATAAGATCATTATCAGCGGATCAGTAAATGGCCAGTTTTATCCATTTCGATCTTCAATATGGTTAAAAAGCAGGAGAAGTTTGAGTAGATTTTTATTTTCTATTCTGAAACACCCCGGATATGCGGAAATTCACAATCAGGATTTTTCTCACAATTATGTGAGAGATAATTTTATTAAATATTTATCTAATTATAAGCACATGCTATTGTGTGGTTCCAGATGCGAGATAGAATTACTTAAATTTCATGAATGTGCCTATGCTGGCTGCCTGCCTGTCGGGAAGTGTCCATCAACTTTTCCAGAGGAGATAAAAGATCTGTTTCATAAACTAGCCATTAAAAATCTCTTCTTTTCAACTTTAAAATATTTATTGACTTGGAACAAAGTAGATCATATTAAAAACATAGAGATTTATCGTAAGTACCTAAGGGCAAATAGATCAGTTTCTGAAATCAATAAAAATATACTATCATATTATAAAAATTGAAAATTCTCTTTATCCTTCCTGAATTTTACCCGCATTCAGGTGGGGGTATTTCAACTTATTATCTGCACTATATAAAATCACTAAAAAGTGAGGTAGATGAAATTTGTGTGATGGTTGGTAGTGGCTACACACAAAGTGATGATATCTTGGATGTTGATGGAATAAGAATTGAGTACCTGAAACCCAGTGTTTATAAAAGCTACCTTCATAAGTTTAGTAAATATGATCTAACACCTGAGTATCGGAATAATATCGCTGCAGCCTGGGCAATGTGGCAACAAAGTACCGGGGGAGCCGGATTTGATATAATTGAGTGTACAGACTTTGGTTTGGGATTTGTGCCTTGGCTTGTCAATCACCGTGTACCTGTGGTTGTAAGATTACACGGAAGTACTGGTCAGATTGATCTATATGAAACGCACTTTAAAACTGGGTTATCCGCTGATTTACATCGGCAGGCGGAACTAATTTTACTAAGTCATGCTGATAAATTGATTAGTCACAGTTCGGCGAACAAAACCTATTGGGAAAATATTCTTAAAAAAAACGTTGACTTTGTGCCTGCCATTTTCAATAATGAACAGAATTTTGTACCACTAAGTAAAAAAGAAAACTATGGGATTGTTTGTGGACGCATTCAAGATTGGAAAGGGCCCGAAATTTTATGCAAAGCCATTGAACTTTTAAAGGTGGAAAAACCAATCATCAAATGGTATGGAAGGGATACTTCCTATGATGGGAAAATCGATAATACAGTGCATCTTGAAAAATCTTATCCAAAAATTTGGGGCAAGCAAATTCTACCCCAAAAACCTCTACCTAATCATGAAATTAATAAGATTCAACAACAAGCAAAATTTGCGATTATCCCTTCTAAATGGGATATGTTTAATTTTACTGGGTTAGAATATTTAAGTGCGGGGACGGTTTTAATTTGTTCGGAGAAAGCTGGTGTTTCGGAGTTAATAGAAAATGGAATAAATGGCTTTAAGTATTCAAATAATGAACCACTTGAACTGGCAAACTGTATTGAAACAGTACTTAAACTCGATGAAACAGAGTATAAGTTGCTTGTTGAAAATGCAAAGAAAACAATGTTACAAAAATTAGAAGATAAAAAAGTACTCAACACTAATATGCAGATTTACCAAAATCTTTTGAATCTTAAAATTTACAATAAAGGTAATCTCTATTTGAATGAATTATTTAAACCAACCGACAAAGAGTATGATTTGAACGACTTGCTTAAGAACATAAGCCTTAAAAAGCTACTTAACTATACATTGGCACGTACAATAAAAAAGATTTAATGGCTACCATTGCTTTGTGCATCCCTGCCTATAATGCAGCGTGGTGTTTACCCAAATTATTAAAATCAGCAAATGATCAACTGATACCATTTGATGAAATTTTAGTTTACAATGACTGTAGTACTGATAATACTGAAGAAATTGCAAAAAAATTTGGCGCCACCGTGATAACTGGTTCGGTAAACGTCGGATGCTCAATTGGTAAAAATAGATTAGCTAGCATTTGTAAATCCGAATGGATTCACTTTCATGACGCAGATGATGATATACTGCCGAATTTTTCAACTGAAATAAATTTATGGATAGAAAATCACGCCAAGAGATTCGATTTGTTAATACTAAATTATAACTATATTGACTATGAAACCAATACAATTTTAGGCTCTGCCAGTATAGATAAAGAACTATTAAGATTCGACGCAATTAAATATACAATCACAAATAAATTGGTAAATTTTGGATTGTACAACAGAGTTGAATTTTTAAATGCAGGCGGATTTGATACTGACAAAAAAGTGTTATATAATGAGGACAACGCCTTGCATCAAAGACTTGCGATTAAGGGGCTGAAGTTTGATTATTTAGAAACCATTACTTGTGTAAATTATTTACACAAAACCAGTATGTCGCAGTTGAATAGATTAAATTGTGCTAAAGCGAACTTTCATGTATTAGCAAAGACAGCAGGAAGCCAAGGAGAGAAATATGCTCAAGAAATTGTTTCCCGATTATATGCTTGCATTGTCACTCTATCATTTTATCAAGAATGGGATTATATTAAAGAAGCCCTAAAATTATGTAAGGCACTTGGGCAACCACATTCGACAACTGGTAGTAGAATATTTAATATATTAACTACTGTGAATCCTTTTATAGCAGTTTGGCTAAGAGAAAAGATGATAAGGATATTCAAACCGAAATTACGCAGAGATGCTTAAACCTCTAGTTTCTATAATTATCCCTGTTTATAACGCCCAAAAGTACTTGGCTGGAGCAATAAAGTCAGCAATTGGACAAACATGGTCAAATAAAGAAATCATTATTGTAGATGATGGTTCAACTGATGATTCCTTTGCCATTGCAAAGAAATTTGAGGCCCCAGATGTCGTTATCATCCAACAGGAAAACAAAGGCGCATCTGCGGCAAGGAACAGAGGATTGAGAGCTTCAAAAGGAGAGTATGTACAATTTTTAGATTCAGATGATTTATTAAGCGAAAATAAGATTGAGAGACAATTGATACAATTGGTCAATAAACCGGCTCATCTGGGAATTTGTGATACAGTTTACTTTAAGGACGACCAAAATCCTTTTGAATCTAAACCTACAGTAGCATGGTATAGTCAATCATTTGATAGCAATATTGATTTTTTAATAAATTTGTACGGAGGGGAGTTTGTCGGGCCAAATTTAGGGGGGATGGTACAGCCAAATTGTTGGCTTACACCAAGAAAAATTTTAGATAAGGCTGGTGAGTGGAATGAGGATCTAAGTGTTGATGATGACGGCGAGTATTTCTGCCGTGTACTCTTAAAAGCAGAAGGGATCTGCTACAGTTCAGAAGCGCTAAATTATTACCGTCAGAATACAAACGGAAAAAATTTGTCTGCCCAGCACAACCATAGAGGGCTAATATCTATGCTGAAATCTACTGAGCTCAAGGAAAAACACTTATCCAATATTATAAAAAATGATTTATTAAAAAAAGCTTTTAGTCTTTTGTATCAAGAGATTTCTATCTTATCATATCCAAAATTTATAGACATATCCAACTATTCTCTTCAAAAAGCTAAAATGTTAGGTTTAAAAAAAATCACCTATAAGGGTGGTCCGGTCACTTCATTTTTGAGCAAAATATTTGGGTGGAAGCTCATCAAAACACTTAATTATCTCAGATTTAGTCTAAGTAAATAAAATTAATGATACTTAAAAAAATTCCATTTATTTATAAAATATGTTTGATAATTAAACACAGTTACCTTTCTTATTTGACAAAAAAATCATTACGCACTTATTTAAAAAGTAAAAAAAACAAGTGTTTGCAAGTTGGTTCTGGAGAAAACGAACTGCGGGGATGGTTTAATACTGATTTTTTACCAAGAAAAAATATTGCGTTTTTAGATGTGACCAAGAAATTTAAGATTCCTGCCCAAAGTTTTGACTATGTCTTCAGCGAACATCATATTGAGCATATTCATTATAAGGAAGCAACTTTCATGCTCCAAGAGCTTTACAATATCATAAAAAAAGGAGGAGTTTTGCGAATATGCACCCCTGATTTAAGCAAATATCTCAAAACATACTTTGCAACTGATAATACAAAAGATTTGTACGTAGAGGACATTATGAACAATTGGATTAAAAAAGGCTTTCATAATGCCAAAAATTTTGTCCCAAATGAAGGGCTGGAAAACATTACTTTTTTCATTAATGATTTATTTTATAATTACGAACACAAATTCATTTATGATGAAATTACGCTAACAGATTTATTGAAGGCAACCGGATTCCGAAAAGTATATTCTTGTAAGCCATCGATGTCAGCTCATGAACCTTTAAATGGTATTGAGTCGCATGTAGGAATTACCATGCAGTATACCCTTGTTATAGAAGCGATTAAATAAGCGGTGAGAAAAAATGTAATCACACTTGCAACGGGAAAAAAATACTATTTCGACTTATCCGTTAACTTAGCCCGTTCTTTTATTATCTGGAATGAAGAATTGGAAATTGACTTTTATATAGTTACCGATTTAAGAGATCCGCTTCCGTCTGATTTGTTCGGTCGTGTTAAAATTATTTTAATAAAAGCAAATGAATTTGGAACAGGTTTCTCACCGAAGCTTCATTTAGATAAAATCGCCCCGCCAGGAAAAACCCTATTTATTGATAGTGATTGCTTGATTTTCGGAAGCCTTACACCAATATTTCAAAAGTTTGAGGGGAAAAGTGTTTCGGTAGTTGGCAATTATATCGCACAGGGAGAATGGTTTGGGAATGTTGATTCTATTTGTAAAAAGTTCAATATACCACATCTGCCAAAATTTAATGGTGGATTATATTATTTAGAAAATGGTAAAAAGGCTTCAGAAGTATATCGTTTAGCCAGAGATTTAGAAAAAGATTATGACAAAATAGGTTTTATTAGATTAAGAGACAACCCTAATGATGAGGTTGTTATGTCCTTGGCTATGCAAATCCACGATATAGAACCTATAATAGATGAAGGAACAATAATGAGTGACCCATTTGCTTGTCCGGGAGATTATCAAATAGACATAAAAAATGGGAAAACACTAATGATAAACCCCCTACCGCCAAACCCAAATCACCGGGCTTGGTATAAATTTCATAAAGTATCGCCATTGATAGTTCATTTTCTCGGTTCGCATACACATGACTATCAATATAAAAGAGAAGTGGCCAAGCTACCCTTCTTATTGAAGAATCGTTTTAATTTTTTGCAAAACATAAAAATCACCATAGCGATTACAATTCCTGCTATCGCCAAAATTCAATTAAAGAAGTTGTTTCGTCCATTATATAGGCTCTTATTTGGACTTAGAAAAATCCAAGTGTCGGAAAGGCTATGATTGATATAAGTATAATTATTCCAACATATAATCGCTTCTGGAGTTTGCCAAAAGCAATTGAGAGCTGTAAAAGTAACATCTGTAAAATAGAAGTTATTGTTGTAGATGATGGAAGCACTGATGAAACCTGGGACTGGCTAAAAAATCAAGAACATGTTATTTCTATAAAACAAAAAAATTGGGGCAAATGCTGGGCCGTAAACGAAGCTTTCAAAACTGCCAAAGGTAGATATATCAAGTTTTTGGATTCAGACGATATTATAAATACATATGCATTAGATGAACAATTTACCTTAGCAGAAACAGAAAATACAGATGTAGTTGTAAGCGGTTATAAACTCATAGATGAAAAAGAAAAAACTTTGGGAGAACAACGCTGGATTAAATGTGATGATTTCATTGCGCAACAACTTGGTGAATGCGATTCTTCTCACTATTCTGCATATCTTTTTAGAAAAACATTTATTGAAGATATTCCTCACAGAGCAGATTACTCATTTAGAGATGATAGGTTATTTGTTCTAGAAGTTGCAATTAAAAATCCGAAAATTAGCGTTCATAATGGCTTTGGCTTATTACATAGAGTTCATAACAATGTGAGGCTTCAAAATACTTCAAAAATTAATAAAAACATTCAAAACATTCAGCATTTGAATATTTACAAAAAAATTATCGCACAATTATCAATAGCGGACCAATTAAATGAAAGAAGAATAAATGCAAGCATAAAGGTATTATGGCCTCTTGCACACTGGATCGCTATGGACCGCATTGATGAAGCTAACGAAGTTGTGAGATGGATATACGAACTAAACCCCAATTTCCGTGTTCCTAATAATGGTTTTTTGGGATTTTTGTACAATAAAATGGGGTTTAAAACTACGGAGTATATTTTAAGATTAAGGCGTCAATTCAGAATATCTAAAAATTAAAATGTTAAACATTTTCTACGAAGAACCTGATCCAGATCGATGGATTAAATACGACCGCTATTTAAGGAGATTAGCCAGAAGAATTATTCGAGGAAAGTCTAAACCTGGCGGTGTGATGCTTATTGCATTGCAACTTATGAAAGGTTTAGAGAAATTGAATATTCCTTATCGTTTTAACGATTATAAATATGCGAAAAATAATCCCAATGAACTAATTGGTGTTATTGGAAAACCGCAACTAATCTTTCAAAAAAAATTCAAAAACCCCATCCTTTTCGGGGCAGGCATTTTTTCACATCCTATTGAGTGTCCAGATCTATTCGAAAAATATCCCAATGTGAAAAAGATCCTTGTTCCTGGCCAGTGGATGCAAGAAATGTTTGAACCATATTATCAAAATAAAGTTTTGACATGGCCTGTTGGAATAGATACAGAAAAATGGAGTCCGGAAATTAAAAAAAATAAAAAATATGATTTTCTGATTTATGACAAAATAAGATGGAAACGGGATGAACTAGAGCACTCGCTTATTCAACCAATAATAAAGGAACTGGAATATTTAAATCTAACCTATACAATAATAAAGTATGGTTCTTACCATCCGAATCAGTTGATAGAATCTTTATCTGAATGTTCGTCTGCCATTTTTCTTTGCGAACATGAAACCCAGGGACAGGCTTACCAGCAAATTCTTTCTTCTAATACGCCAATATTAGCTTGGGACCGAGGCGGATATTGGGAAGATCCGTATTATTTCCCTCACAAAGTTAAGTACGCCAAGGTGAGTTCAGTTCCATACTGGGATGATAGATGCGGGATAAAATTCTCCGACCAAAAATCATTTAAATCAAAATTGACAGAATTTTTAATGCTTAAACACAAAGAAACTTTCTATCCAAGGGGATATATTTTAGAAAATCTATCTATGGAACATTGTGCTAAAAATTACGAGGTGATCTATAATCAGGTTGCATCTGAATTATGAGAATTTTACTAATCATGGATCCAGGCATTCCCGTGCCACCAAAACAATATGGTGGCCATGAGCGCTTAGTGTACATGTTCGCTGAAGAATACGCAAAATTGGGACACGAAGTAAGCCTCTTGGCAGGACCTGATTCAAAAATCAATGGAAAAGTTTATACGTTTGGCACTAATGACTTAAAAAGATCTAGGTTTACTAAGTTTAAAGAATTAATTTATGCCTGGAGTTTCATATTAAAAAACAGACGTAAGTTTGATTTGATTCACAATTTTGGACGTTTAGCTTACTTGATTCCGATACTAAACAGCCAGGTAAAAAAAATAATGACTTATGGCAGACCTGTAAATAGGAAAGGAATAAAATTGGTTAGCTCATTTCCAAACCAGAAGCTAATTTTTACCGCTTGTAGTAATTATTGCGTTTCTACAGGTAACGTCGTTGGCAAATGGGAAACCGTCTATAATGCTATAGATTTTTCAAAATATGAACTACAAAAAAGAAAATCAGAAGATGCTCCACTAATATTTTTGGGCCGTTTAGATAAAATTAAAGGACTTCATAATGCTATAGAAGTTGCCATTAGGACCAATAACAGTCTGTGGATAGGCGGAAATATTCCAAGTACCCCTGATAATTACAAATATTATAAAGACGAGATAGAACCCCAATTTGATGGAAAAAAAATCATTTATTTAGGTGCATTGGATGATGATGAAAAAAATCACTTTTTAGGCAGATCAAAAGCCTTGCTTTTTCCAATTGAATGGGATGAACCCTTTGGGATGGTCATGATTGAAGCCATGGCGTGCGGAACACCTGTTATTGGTTTTGATAGAGGTGCTGTGCCAGAAGTGATCGAAAATGGAGTTACTGGGTTTATAGTAGAAGATAAATTCGAAATGATAAAGAAATTAACAGAAATCAAAAATATACCAAGAGAAAACTGTCGCAATATTGCACAATCTCGTTTTAGTGTTAGTATAATTGCACAACGTTATCTAAAACTGTTCAACAATGAATAGTGCTCCAGTTGACGTTACTTTGCAAATTAATTTATCTCCAGGTGATGTAAATTATGCAGAGCAAATTGTAGCTAAAATCGTTTGCAATCATAACAATATTGAAAACAGAATGTTGATTGTTGATTGTTGCCGTCCTCAAAAAACAAAACTCATTAATCCAGATTTAAGATTTCCTCTGAATGTCTTTAATAAAAATTTAGTTAAAATTAAAGCCATTGCAGAAAAGTTATTAGCGAATAAAATTGTAACTCGGGTATACTATTTAACACCAGATGATCCTTTAATTGGTCATTTATCTAAAAAATATTTAAATAAATTATATCAATCAACTCATGCTGCCGGTGGAACAGCAAATATGAGTTATTGGGCTGCAATTGAACTATGTGAAACCAGGTATCTATTGCATTACGATGGCGATATCTTACTATATCAGGAGAAAGGATATGACTGGGTTCAAGAAGCTAAATCCTTTATGGAAAAAGACAATAAAATTGTCATTTCTGTACCAAGACTCTGCCCTCCCCCTACCCTAAACATTCCATCATTACATGAAGGCAGGCCTTTAAAAGAATATCAAAATTATTGGCTTAATGATTGGTTTTCGACACGACAATTCCTTTTAGACAAAAGCAAATTTGAGACCTATCTTCCTCTTCCTGTCGGTAAAATTAAGTTTAAATTATTGCTCAGAAAATATTTAAAAAGAGCTTTCCCGATTGATCCGGAAATATTATTATTTAATTCTATAGGAGGAAGAGGAGGCAGGAGGCTGGTTTTAAAGAGTACAAAAGCGTGGATCATTCATCCAATACAAAAAAACGATGAATTTGTGAATATATTACCGCAAATCTTGTTGAGTGTAGAAAACGGTATATTTCCACTAGAGCAAAAGGGTCATGAAGATATTTTGCACGATAAATGGTTATTATTTATAGCTGAGTTAGATAAAAATAGAGAAGCTGGAGATGCTTAGGGGAATTTTCTGCTTAATTTTCGTCAATTAGTCCATTCGAATCACCTATCCTTGGAGGACGCGAAAAGTTCTCCGTTGCTGACAAACCAAGCATTTTTAAAAAAATAGCTTTTTGATTATTTAACAAATATTATAGGATCGAGAATATGCTTCGTTCATTAAACTATTTACTTAACACACCTTATAATAGACTTCACCCAATTTCAGCCTTGGCTAGATTTTTTGAATGGAAAATTATCAAACTTCTAAAACTGAGCGACTATAAGAAAAGAATATGGAACAATCATTTTCTTATGGTCAATTATGATTCGGTACAATCCATGTGGTTGATGTATAATTACATTATTGATTGGGAGGAATTTAGTTTAATAAAAGCTATCGTCAAAAAAGAAGACATCTGTTTTGACATTGGAGCAAATAATGGCTATTATTCAGTGTGGCTTAGCTTATATGGTTTTGTGCATTCCTTTGAACCTAATGAAACAAGTTTTAATCGACTACTTCAAAACATTAAGATAAATGAAATAAAAAATGTGAAGGCGAATAACTTTGGCATTGGAAAAGAAAAAGGGACAGTGGAATTTACGATCAATAAAGATATACAGAACCATATTCTCCCAGGCAAGTCAAACTTCGATAGTGAAGAAATTACGATAGATACGATTGATAATTATTTATTAGAAAAAAATATTGAGAAAATAAAATTTTTGAAAGTTGATGTGGAAGGCTTTGAGTTTGATGTTTTATCAGGTGCAAAAAATGCATTACAAAATAAAAAAATCGAAATAATTCAACTTGAAATAAATAATTCAATCGTAAATTCTGGTCGTACTGAGATTGAACTACTAGATCTTTTAAATAGCTATGATTATTATCTTGCAAAATTTGATGTAGAAAATAATAAGTTAATTGAAATCAATTTTGCGGCTTCTCGGGAGAATTATTTTGCAGTCTATGATATTTGTAGTCTTAATAAAGAACTTTTTAATAGTTAGCAATTGAAAGTAGTTCTTATCACTTCCAGCCAACCATCACTCAATCCAAGGATCGTCAAAGAAGCCGACGGATTAATAGAAGCTGGCTATGAGGTAACCTTGATTTATCAATATTGGAATGATTGGGCTACAGCTTTAGATGCGAAACTATTACCAACTAAGAAATGGAAAGCGATAAAAGTTGGTGGATCACCCCATAGCAATTATTTGTCCTATTGGAAATCTCGTGTTCTTACAAAGGCTGCAACTATTTTATTAAAAAAGCTCGGTTTAAAATACGGTTTGCCAGAATTATGCATTGGTCGATCTACAATAAGTTTATCTAAACAAGCATGTAAAATACCTGCAGATCTGTATATTGCTCATAACTTAGCTGCTTTACCGGCAGCAGTAAGTGCTGCAAAAAAAAATAGCGCAAAAGCTGGCTTTGATGCAGAAGACCTACATCGCTACGAAATGAGTAATAACGAAGCAGATTCCCATTTTAAATTAAAAAAGTTCATAGAGGAAAAGTACTTCGATAAAGTTGATTATCTAACAACCAGCAGTCCACAAATTGTGAATCAATATAAAAAACTATTTCCAAATCTTCTATTTAATAACATTTTAAATGTTTTCCCTAAACAGGTGAACTTAGGCCCCAAAACGATAAACAATGAGGCCATAAAAATGATATGGTTTTCTCAAAATGTTGGTTTATCAAGAGGCTTACAAGATGTTATCATTGCATTAAGGAATTTACAGAAGTTTGAAATCGAGTTTCATATTTTGGGACACTTACCCTCTCCGGTAAAGTATGACTTTGATAGGCTAGTTTTAACTTTAAACTTTCCCTATCCTCCAAAAATATTCTTTCATGAACCTACTGACGCTATTTCTTTACAAAAATTTATTAACGAATTTGACATTGGTTTAGCCACAGAACCCGCATTTTCTATTAATAATGATTCTGCCTTAAGCAATAAAATATTTACTTATATACAATCTGGCTTGGCTGTTGTGGCTTCTGATACCACTGCTCAGAAACAACTGCTATTAGAATACCCTGATATGGGAATGATTTATGAAAAAAACAATCCCGGATCCCTAGCTCAGATAATAAAAATGTACGCTTTGGATAGAGACCTACTATTAAAGCATCAAAATCAGGCTTATCAATACGCTGTTGAAACCTTAAACTGGGAGGTTGAACAAGAAAAATTTCTTTCCATTATAGAATCTACTCTCGAAAATTGAAAGAAAAATTTAAAGCTTTAGACGGAATTAGAGGGCTGACAGCACTATATGTTTTTATTCATCATGCTCGTTTAGCCCTTACCCAGTCTTACCAAAACGGGCTTTATATACATCCTGAAAAATATAAATGGTATGATAAATTAATGGTCTATGCTTTTAGCCCATTCAAATTTGGTCATGAGGCCGTTATTATATTTTTCGTATTATCTGGTTTTGTTATACATTTAAAACAATCTGATAGAAATTATAACTTAGATGATTTCAAAATTTTAGCTTATTTTAAAAAGAGAGTAATAAGGATTTACCCGACACTGCTTATATCTTTTGTGCTTTGTATTACCTTAGACTATTTTATTTATTTATTTATTCATCCTAGTTTTCAAGATATTTTTTCCAAGTATAACCTTAGCGGTTTCCTGTTCAATCTGTTTCTGATTCCAGACGCACCTATTTGGGGACATAATTTCCCTGTATGGTCGTTAAAACATGAGTGGTTCTTTTATCTTTCATATCCTTTAATACTGCTATTATCAAGTAGAAGTTACATTGCAGCTATCTTGACAATAACTATCTTATACCTCAGCTATTTGCTTGGATTTCGTATTCCTTACGTCGGACCAGCTGCTTACACCTTGACAGTTTGGAGCCTGGGCTGTCTACTTGCGAACTTGTATAAAAATAACAAGTTTACCAAATACGTACCCTATCTATTATTCCTCATTCTAATTTATCCGTTTTTAAGTAAGTCGGATCAATATTATCCTATATCGGATTTGGTATTTGGATTAGTTGTCATGGGTGGCTTATCTATTATTATTTTGTATAAGAGAAGCTTAATTAACTCTATATTAACCAGATTTGCCTGGCTGGGTACTTTCTCTTATTCCATCTATCTGTTACATTCCCCGTTTTTAAATTTTTATCAAAGTGTCATTCTAAAATATGAGCATACCCTACCTTACCACTTGTGGTTTGTATTGCTTTCAATTATTATTACAATCCCAGTAATTTATTTAATTTATTATTTTACAGAACGCCTTGCTGTTAGCTACAAGCGAAAGATTTAATTTGAAACGTGTTCTTATAATATCGCCCCACTTTCCTCAGGCCAATACCGCTGACATGCAACGTGTCAGAATGAGTTTACCCTATTTCAAAAACTTTGGTTGGGATGCGGAAGTTGTAGCTGTTGAAGACGAATATGTTGATACTGTTAAAGACCCGTTATTACTACAATCAATACCAAATACTATAAAAATTCATCGGGTAAAAGCCTTATCTAGAAAATGGACGGGCAAGCTGGGACTTGGAAGTTTAGCTTTACGTTCTTTGTGGTTTTACCGAGTTAAGGTTAATGAGTTACTCGAAACAGGAATGTTCGATTTGATATATTTTTCTACCACAGCTTTTCCGATTTGTATTTTGGGCGCGTATTGGAAGAAAAAATATGGCGTACCTTATGTTATCGACATGCAAGACCCTTGGCATACAGATTATTACCAAAATAAACCAAAAAAAGAAAGACCTAAAAAGTACTGGTTCTCCTATCGTTTGAATAAGTATTTAGAACCACTCGCCATGAAAAGTGTTGACGGCTTAATCAGTGTTTCACCAAATTATATTGACACTTTGAAAATCCGCTATCCGGCTTTAAAAGATAAACCTAGCGCTGTGATCACTTTTGGTGGTTTCGATTTAGATTTTGATATTGCAAACACCAATAGATTAACCAATAAGATCCGGTTTGAGGGCAGTTATATCAATTTAGTTTATGTGGGCAGAGGTGGTTATGATCTGCAGCCAGCGCTGAGCACACTTTTTACTTCTTTTAAAAAGGGGCTAGAATCAAACTTCGTTCTCTTTGAAAAGATTAGGATGCATTTCATAGGTACGAGCTATGCACCCCAAGGAAAAGGTGAACATACGATTTTACCAGTAGCCGAACGTTTTAACATCTCGCCTTTTGTACATGAACAAACGGATCGGATTGGTTTTTATGAAAGTATAAATTGCTTACAACAAGCTGACGGTTTACTCATAATTGGGTCAAACCAGCCAGCATATACTGCTTCAAAACTCTATCCCTACATCTTAGCTAAAAAACCACTGCTTGCTGTTCTGCACCAAGAAAGCAGTGCTACACAAATCATCAACGATTGTAATGCTGGATACCATTTGGATATTAGTGCAAATGAGAACTTCGCATTTGATCGACTAAATGAATATATACTAAGTGTTGTGCAAAAAGTAAGGCCTCAAACAAATTGGATGGCATTTCAACCTTATACGGCATCTGCAATGACAAAAGAGCAAGTAAACCTTTTCAATAAAATTATTTAAATGCAATCCATCTATAAATCTATTTTAAAAAGGCCGTTTTTTAGAGGACAGGATAGAATATTTAGTTATCTTTTTACGAACCATAAACTCAAAAAAGAAGTCCAAATTAGCGAACCATTGGAAGGTAATTTCAAAGTCTACTGCGATACTTCAACATGGATTGGTGGGAAAATAGCTTACACCGGGGATTACGAACCAGAACTTAAAAAAGTATTTAAATCCATTATTAAGCCAGGTGACTTCATTTTAGATATCGGGGCGAATATTGGATTTCATACATTGTATTTCGCTCAACTTACCGGTAACATGGGCAAAGTAACTGCATTTGAGCCTGTATCACATAACTATGCTGCTCTCAAGAAAAATATTGAGTTAAATAAATACACAAATATTACATCCTATAATATCGCCTTAAGCAATAAAAATGAGCAGATTAAAATTCAAGCAGACTTAAAAAGCAATAATCCTGGTGCCTACAATTTATTTGAAAATGGCGATGTTTCCATAAAGTGTGTTGTAGGTGATCAAGTTATCGTGGACCCCAAAGTAGACTTTATAAAAATAGATGTTGAAGGTTATGAGAGTTTTGTTTTGGATGGGTTGATACAAACAATTAAGAAAAACAAACCGAAAATCATTTTTGAGTACGATAAACATTATCATCTAAAAACAGGTCGAGTTGAAGATTACGTATTTATTCTACTAGCTTCATTAAATTACGGTTTTGAATATATCCATAGAAATGGATTGAAGAAAATTACCAGCTTTAAAAATTTAGTTTCTGGAAATATTTTAGCTATACCTAATGCTTAAAAAATTAGCTATAATTACTACCCACCCTATCCAGTATTATGCACCAATGTTTCAGTTGATGGCAAAAGAGATTGATTTAAAAATATTTTATACTTGGGGGGAAGCTTATCTAGATAAAACTGATGCAGGTTTTAAAAGGCAAATTGAATGGGATTTACCACTTTTAGACGGATACGACTTTACGTTTGTAAAAAACACTGCTAAAGATCAAGGCACACATCATTTTAATGGCATTGATAACCCAGCTTTAATACAACAAGTTGAAAGCTTTACTCCGGATGCCGTCCTCGTTTATGGATGGGCATGGAAAAGCCACCTAAAAGTCATCCGGTATTTTAAAGGAAAAATCCCAGTTTATTTCAGAGGTGATTCTACCTTACTCGATCACAAATTTGGTTTAAAATCAATATTAAAACAGATCTTTCTTAAATGGGTCTATCGACACATCGACCAAGCTTTTTACGTAGGAAAACAAAATAAAGTCTATTTTAAAAACTATGGATTGAATGAAAAACAGTTGGTTTTCCTGCCGCATGCCATAGACAATGAGCGATTTTCAGAGGATAGACATGTAGCCGCCGATATTTTAAAAGCTAAGCTCGGTTTAAATCTTGATGACATACTCATTCTTTTCGCAGGTAAATTTGATATCGTTAAGAATCCTGAGATTTTGCTTGACGCAGTTTTAGAATTGGATTTAAAGCATGTTCATTTACTTTTTGTTGGGAATGGCCTTCTTGAAGGACGATTAAAAGAGAGAGTTAATGGATTACAGCAGAAGGAGATGATCAGTTCTAATCTCGATGAAGGAGTTGTAAGTTTGAAATTTAAAGTTGGGGGTCAGACGAAAAAAGAAAAAAAAAGAATCCATTTTTTAGATTTTCAGAATCAAAGCCAAATGCCTATCATCTATCAGGCTTGTGATTTATTTTGTTTACCATCCGTAAGTGAAACCTGGGGGTTAGCTGTTAATGAAGCCATGGCTTCTGGAAAGGCAATATTGGTCTCGAATAAAGTTGGTTGTGCTATAGATCTAGTTAAACCTAAGATGAATGGAAACGTATTTAAATCTGGAGATTTAGCTGATCTTAAACAAAAACTTCGGTTACTAACTGAGAATAAAGATAAATTAGTTCAAATGGGAAATCTATCAAAACAGATTATCAAAGATTGGTCCTTCGCCAAACAAATAGAAGTGATACTGGATACCATCGGTAATAAACATGCAAAATAACAATCCTACCAAGCTTATATTAACGCTCTACTTCCCTGTATTGGTTGCGTATCTATTGATTAATAGTCCCATTATTTCCTATTTTGTGGCCTGGTTTGGCTCCCTATTTATTTTTTACAGTACTATATTATCGCCAGCTGCGATCATAAACCAAGATTTGCCTATACACAGACAAATCATGCGTCCTATATTTTTAACACAACTCATTTTTGCTGGTTTTATGTGTACTACGTCTATTTTTTACTTCATGGACCACTTGGGATATAGGTATTTAACTGAAGTTAGCTATGGAGCTGAGTTTAAAGAAAGCGAGCAAACAGTATTGATTGCAAGTTGTCAGAGAATGAGTTTATTAGCTCATGCTGCTTTAGTTACCGGTATGCTTTTAGTTCAAAAAAGAAAAATTAAAATTAAAAACGTAAAAACTTTTGATAATGATGATTTTTTAATCTGGTTGTCCATTATTGTATTTGGGATTGGCTCATTATCACAAAAAATTTCGGGACTTAGTCAGATTGCCCTCCCACTGATTCTGATAGGTATATCATGTGCGGCAGTACTATTTGTTAAAGGATTTAATACCAAAAATGTAAAATATCTCGGAATAGGTGCTACCATCTTCATCATAAATTTTATACACGCTTCTTTATCCGGATATAAAGAGCCTATCATAATAAATGTCATAGTTATTGCGTGTGTGTTTTTTCCTTATTACAAAAAACCAATACTCTACCTGGCCCTCCCTGTTGCTTACGTATTGCTTTATTTCTTGCCTACTTACAATAATACCGTTAGGCAAAGCTGGAGTGGAGAAGTAAGCGTGGAAGAAGCACAAGACCAGGCCTTTGAAAACTTAAACTCTAAAAATGAAGACCAAATTGAAGATACGAATTGGGGATTTCTAACTAGGAGACTAAGCGAAATAGAAATGTTTACCCAGTTTGTATATTATGTGCCCAGCCATCATCCTTATTATGATTGGGAAATTGTAGAAAGCTCTTTGGAGGGGTTGATACCGAGGGTTTTCTGGTCAGGAAAGCCTAATATGGAAACTGTATCTATGCAGCGGGTTTATGATGCCGGGGTAGCGCACCAAATGTCCACCGTTTCAGCCAAAACCAGACCTGTCGTCGATGCCTATTTAAGTTTTGGCATCCCTGGTATCTTCTTTTTTATGTTGCTTTATGGCATGTTGGTACAACACCTATCGGATAAAGCAGAAGAAATTTTTGGGGGATATGAACTGGGATGTGTAATTATGTTTAATAGTATTTTTCAAGGCCTTTGGAGGGGTAATAATTTCGAATTTATGTTCAATAATATTTTCTGGGGCTATGTAATTATGTGGGTCCTGCTGGCTTTACTTAGAACAATAAAGGTTTTAAAGCCTACATTTGATTAACACTAAATCTCACGAGTGAAAATCATTCATATTACAGCTTCTTATAAACCAGCCTATATTTATGGAGGACCGATACAAAGTGTTGGGAAGTTGTGTGAGGTGCTGGAAGAGCTGAGCGATAATCGTTTGGCCTTTGGTGCAGGTAACCTTAATGTTCAGGTTTTAACAACTACAGCTAACGGCACAAATGAACTAGATGTTAAGACGGGCATTCCGATTTTGGTTGAGCGGGTGTGGGTTACTTATTTTAAGCGATGGACTAAGGATCATAGTCATTTTTCGCCGGCGTTGCTGTGGGAACTGAGGCGAATGATCATTCGACAGGCTCAGGATGAGAGACCAAATATCGAGAATCGTGAAATAATTACGCCCGAGCAACCACTGAAAGAACCAAAAAGTTTTACTGCCCCCTTCCTAAAGGATAAAAATATCATTCATATCCATGCTTGGTGGAATTTAGTTTCGGTGCTTAGTTGCTCCATAGCCAAGTGGTATCGAGTCCCGGTTGTATTGTCGCCCCGCGGGATGTTGACCTCATACACACTAGGGAACCGGAATTCCTTCTCTAAAATGCTAATCCATAGACTATTGGGCAAGAACCTGCTAAAATACTGTCATATTCATGCTACCAGTGAACAGGAAAAGGCAGATATTTTAAGAATTGTAACGCCAAAAAGTATCAGGGTGATTCCGAATTTAGTGAATTTATCATTGGAAAAACAAGATTGCAAATCGTCGGCATCAAGTATCGAAGATCAAAAGGGGAGTTATTTTAAGCTTATTTTTCTTTCACGCATAGAAGAAAAGAAAGGACTCGAACTTCTATTTACTGCTCTAGCGGCTGTTGATATCCCCTGGACATTAACAATTGCAGGTTCTGGTGAAGAGGCATATGTGCAAGTTCTTAAGCTTACCGCTAGTGAGTTAAAGATCAGTGATAAAATCAATTGGATTGGACAGGTAAGCAATGAGGATAAGTATTCCCTAATCGCTGCACATCATTTATTGGTACTTACTTCTTATAATGAGAACTTTGCCAATGTGGTAGTGGAAAGCCTGGGAGTCGGCACGTCAGTGCTACTTAGCAAAAAAGTCGGTCTTTCGGATTATGTTAAAGATAAAGGGTTTGGCTGGGTTACGGATCTGGATCCGGCGAGCATACAAACAAGTATTATCGCAGCTTACCTAGCTGTGGAGAAAAGACAAAATATCCGAACAACTGCTCCTTTGACTATCAGCAGTGATTTTAATGATTATGCATTGGCTAATCAATACCTCGAATTTTATAAAACCATTTAAACTATATTTAAATCGTTGGTTGAATTATAATTTCATGAACAAATATTTCAGTTTTATTGTACTTACTTTTAATGAAGAAATCCATTTGCCCAGGTTACTGGAATCTATTAAAAATCTAAACGCCAAAACCTATATCTTGGATAGTGGTAGTACTGACAAAACCCTTGAAATTGCAGCCACCCATGGCGCAGAAGTATTGCAAAACCCATTTGAAAATCACCCAAAGCAGTGGGATTTTGCTTTAAAAAACTTCCAAATTACCACTCCTTGGACTATTGGCCTGGATGCCGATCAAATTGTCACTCCCGAGCTTTTCGAAATGCTCAGCAATTTTAGTGATGATGAGCATCGCAATGTTAACGGTATTTATTTTAACAGAAAAAACTTTTTTCAGGGGCATTGGATCAGATTTGGCTCATTCTACCCATTTTATCTTTTAAAAATGTTCAGAACAGGTATTGGTTTTTCTGACCTGAATGAGAATATGGATCACCGTTTTATCGCTCCTGGTAAGACTACAGTTTGGAAAAAAGGCTGGATATTGGAAGAAAATCTAAAAGAAAATGATATTGCTTTCTGGAAAAGCAAACACGAGCGCTACAGCGATCTGATCGCCCAGGAAGAGATAGAGCGGATGCAAAAATTAAGGTTTCAGACCCTGAAACCTAGTTTAACGGGCAGTCCAGACGAAAAGCGGGCTTGGCTAAAACGCCTGTGGTGGAAACTTCCTCTTGGCTTTCGACCCTATCTTTACTTTAGTTACCGAATGCTTTTTAAACTGGGTATATTTGAAGGTCGCACTGGAATTAAATTTCATTACCTACACAGCTTCTGGTTTAGACGACTGGTAGATAAAAAAATTAAAACTTTGCAAAACAAACAGACAAAAATATAAACTGCCGTTATGACTCAGGAAGAAGCCAAAAAACAAGCCAATAAAAAGGCTATCAAATTTATAATTGCTTTATTTATATTATATATCACGTTTAGTCAGGGCAACCTATTTATGAATAGTGTTATGACTCCAGGATCGAAGTATTACAATGCTTATATATCGGCCCATTTTAACTATATCCAGGGTTTAAAATCAGCGCTCATTATACCCGCAGTGTGGGTCATTAAACTTTTCGGCTTCTATGCCATTCATAATGAAATGGATGTGATGGTCATTTCAGGTCCCTACTTAAGGGTAAATTATTCATGCCTGGGTTTGGGAGTAATGAGTTTTCTGGCTGCATTTGTGATAGCTTTTCCGGCATCGTGGAAATCGACCTTGAAAATGCTGGTGATCGGCATTATTACCATATATATCCTAAACGTATTGAGAATAGCGGGCCTGGGGGTATTATTGGGCTTCTTTAAATCACAGCGACATAACTTCAGCTATCATCACGAAGTCTTTAATGTCATCGTATATGTTTGCATCTTTACTATGTTATATTTCTGGACTAAGAAGGATAGTAGACCAGTGATCAATAAAGCCTGATTTATATGGTTAAACCCAATGTTTTGTTAAAAACTAGACTCCATAAACAATTCGACAAGGGCAGTTTTAAAGTAGGTGCCGGCAGGCTGAAGCAATTCTTATGGTATACTACGGATATTTTATTCTTTAAAAGCCGTATGATGCCTGCCAGCACAATATTGGTGACCCTGTTACGGCTATTTGGCGCTAAAATAGGCAAAGGTGTACGCATCAAGCCAGGTATTCATATTAAATACCCGTGGAAGCTAGAAGTTGGTAATTATAGCTGGCTTGCCGATTGCTATATCGAAAATTTAGACTGGGTGATTATAGGCCCGAACTGCTGCATATCCCAGAAAGCGATACTTATTACTGGCAACCACAATTATAGCAATACCAATTTTGATCTGATGGTATCCCCTATTGTTTTAGCAGAGGGTGCTTGGGTTGGAGCTGCTGCCAAAGTTTGCCCTGGCGTCACCCTGCAAAGTCACGCGGTTTTAACAATGGGTAGTGTTGCCACAAAGGACTTATCGCCATATGCCGTTTATCAGGGTAATCCAGCTGTAAAAGTCAAAGAACGTATTATCAACAAATAGCTCCCCCGAGCAGCTTTTTTAATGATATTGTAAAAAACGAGATCTAATAGACATCTCGTTTTTAATTTCCATTGATAATTATCAAAATATTTAACATTCTTCTAACTAATAAATTCGCGCTTTTTAAAAATTATCAGGACATTTGCATGGTCTATTGCATAATTCTTTATAAGTTGGTTAATTTTAAATCCTGGAAGAATAAATATTCAATATCTTCCAATCTTATTTTACTCACATTTTTAATCGGGATAATTAATTTATTTTTCTACGATTATGAGAGCACGCAAGAATTTGTAGTGCTAATTGCCATTCTAATTATGAGATATGTTCTATTCATCCTGATCAAGCGCCGGTTTGAATGGAGCAAATACCTTTTGGTACTCATTATTGCACGGAGTGTTTATCGTTTAATTGTTGTGATGGCAGAGACTGATGCCAATCCGGTCACCAAAATAAATCTGGTGTTACAATTGGTAATGTCGGTGCTGGCCTTCGCTATACTGCTCATTTTTCCAAAGATTAAAGAGTGGATGAATGAAAGGCGAAAATATAACGCAGCAGCTAAGCTTTCACGCACCGCTGAATTAAACTAGCGTTCAAATTTTAGATCAACTAACGTCCAATCCGACTTGATTTAGCCCCATCAACGCCAGGCTCAAACTTTTGAGCTACCACCCCCTCGCCGGATTCATTTATCTGCTGGCTATTCTCAACAGCCGAGGGAAATATTTGTTCAGTTCTAATGGGTTGCATTTCTTTCGAATATATATTTAAACTTTTCATTGCAGGATTTGCAGAGAGATAAACTGGCTGCACCTTCCCCGCAAGTTCTAACGAAAGCTCAATTAAGTTCCCATATTTTAATGCCTTGATCACAGCCTTACGTTTCTGCTGGTCTTCCAGCCCTTTGAAATTATAACGGTCTACGGTTGATTCAAGGTCAAAGCCGTAACCTGGATAAAACCTATTTAAAGGGTGGTTACCACGTTCGTTGGTGACTTGTAAATCCAGCGAAAACCAGACTGGAATGCGTTCTAAAGTATCTTGGTTGCTGTGGCTTAGATCACGCAAAAAAATATCTTTCTGCAGAGAAAGGCCGCATAAAAGCTTATACGACTGCAAAGCCGTCATCCGGTGATGTTTTTCGATATCAAACATTTTAGATACTGACTGATTAGTATTGTAGCGTTTAAGGCTAGCCTCGAATCCGTTCAAAAAGTAGGCATCGGTTTCCCTGGATTTATTAAATTGAAGGTCGAAATGCATCATATCGACCCCTTTACCAGGGTCAGACCGGAACTCCGCGGGTATATATTTCTGATTAAGGCCAATAGTGAAGGACTCTGGTTTTTTATATATAGCACCTTCCACTACGGCATTTAAGCGGGTTCCAAAGCCCAAATGGTCAAGCATTTTTTGTAGGTATTGCAAATTATTCTGATCCATAAGATAAAGTTTTATTCGTTGTTGAATTAATTGTCACCTATTATCTGGCTAATCCTCTATTAGCGGGAAGGCCAATGAAAGCTGTCTGGGACAAACTGCGTTCCTGCGTGTTCTTCCCGGCTATCCTTTGCATATCAGCAAGCGTTTTATCAAAGGCAGGAGTACGGTGATCGAGCTGTTTGCTAATGGCAGTTAGCGGCTGGATCTCTTTAGTTAAGAGATAAGAAATACCGCCGTCTATCAAAACAGAGAGTATTAGTTCCCTCCGATCGGCAAGTAGGCCCTTGGGCTGGGTTACCCGATGCTGGAAGCGGGTTCCATCTGGAAGTTCAACCAGCCCGCCTTTTTTAAATATTTCCTTCTGCTCTAGATCGAGCATTATCCCATTGACTAGGTCCGGTGCCTGAACATCGGGAACACTGTAGCCGACAAAATCATTTGTAACTGGATCGTATTCGATATTATACATGGCCGAGATACCTTCTTCGATTTGAATGCTCTTAGCGATGAAGTCTTTCTTACCCTGGATAAGCATATGCATTTCAAGCTCAGTTAGCAGCGGATGTATCCTTGGGGAATGGTATATGGGATGGATTAAAAGCTCCACCCGATTATATTCGTCTTTGTGGAGGGAAAGCCTCGCATCAAGTCTTTCGATTTCAAATTTTTCGCCTGTTAGATTGTGGAGGCTAACCAGGGGCGTGCGCCTGCCGGATAACAGTGCGCTGATTTCTTCCGGATCAAGCAAAAGCTGATCTTGGTAATAAATGCCAAGCTTTTCTAACTGCGCCAAAGGCAAATCGCTTGGTTGAAATTGAGTTTTCATAGCTTATCTTTTTAAGTTGTGGTTTTCAGTAGCTTTCTGCTGGGTGGAATCCTGTTTGTTTGAGGATTCGAGTAGTGAACTTTTAATTGCGCTAAGCGAGAGATAAAGTTGGTCGTTTTTAGAAAGCGTAAATACGATTCCTGAGGGTTGCTGCTCAACTTTGAGGCGTCCTTGTTTCAAATGGCCTTGAATCTTGTAGATTTGCCCGTTATGATTGAGTTCATCCCCGGTAGACAAATATTTTACGACTCTTGGGGTGCTACCGGTCAAAAGTTTTTCCGCTATTGCGGGGTTTTCGGGCGATATTCCTCTTTTCTGCTCAAAGGAGATCAGGAATGAAAATATCTTTTCGGCATCTGCAGCGGCGCTGAAAATTTCAAAGGGAGTATCTTCCAATATCGTTACCCAGCTTTCGATGTAAGCGGTATGCTGCGAGGGATCGTGTCCAACCTGGAACTCATCCCCAATCAGCATCGAGGAGATCTCAGCTCGGAGTTCTTCCTTGGCATATGCTTCCATACCATTATTCATCAATTCCGGCCTGTTAAGCCTTTGGGGATGCCCCGTCCAGTGTGCGAGTTCATGTAGTAGTGTGGCATAGTATCCCGAGGACAGCTCAAATTGTGATCGATCCGGCATAGTGATGGTATCATATGCCGGATGATAGTAAGCCCGGTCGATAAACTTGTGTTCTATCCGCGCCCCGCTAGCAGCGATCAGCGACTCGAGCCTTTGCAGCCCTTCCCATTTTATTTCTCCCCGGTAAGCAGGAACCAAGGGAGGAAGCCCGCTCATTTGCTCGGCATTAAAAACCCAAGCATTACTGATGATGGGAGATTTGAGCAAGACCTGCTCGGAAAGTGCATTTCCCAGTTCATCGTAAATCTGGTTTCCTCTTTCATCCACCAGATTTTTCTGCCGATGGGTTTTAATAAACTGGATCTGGCTACCGCGTGCTTTATGGTTAACCTTGAATCCCGATGCCTCGGCCTGCTTGAAAGTAAGCCATCTTGGATCCGCAAATCCACTCAAAAGCAGATTTATGGCATTTATTCCCTTATACCGCTGCCCTGTTAACTGGTTATAGGGCATTGAAGAGCTTTGATTTCCTGCTGCCCCCCATGGCTTTTGCCATGGGGCGGTTCCTTTTTTTAATTCCTCGATGAGCCTGCTTGCCACCTGAAGATATAAAGGATTCTTATCCATCTCTCTCTCCTTTCTTATTGTTTTCATGGTAACTCGCCAGGTATTGTCTGGCCATAGGTAATTGCGTAGCCTGCCAATGGCTAGCTAATAAAGTATTAAATTTCATATTGGTCATGGGCTTATTGGCCAGCTATTTGAAGCTGGAGCAGAAATTTTAGGGGATGAATAGGTTTATTTCGATATAGTACGCTAAAGTGAAGGTGTTCTGCCGTACTTCTGCCAGTGTTTCCCGAAATCCCAATTGGCTCGCCCGCTTTCACCCAAACTTCTTGGGTGGTAAGAATAGCCGAAAGATGTCCGTAGACGCTTTGAATTTCTCCATGGGCAATGCGGATAAACTTCCCCAAATACGGGTTTTCCGAGCAGCTTGTCACTCTTCCATCAAGCGCGGCATAGACGATAGCATGCTTGGCGGCGAGATCTACCCCACCGTGAAAATCTACCTGTCCGCTAATCGGATGGTTTCTAAAGCCATAAGCACTGGTTACGCGCAGTGAAGCAATGGGCAGGCAAACCTGGGCAGAGGCAGCATGGGCAAAAAATAAGCATAAGGAAACCTGTCTGGCTAAGCATAAGCGTTTCATCTGCTATGCCTTTCTGTCCTTGAGTTCCCTGATTTGGCGATCGTGGGACTAAGTCCTAACTGGAAAGATAGGCTAACGGTTGCAAACCTGGCAGCACTTGGACTGGATCTAAGCAGTTCCATTGCCTGCAGTTGTGCGCTTAAGCTACTTTTTTCCTGAAGCATATTTACGCTGAGCAGTAACTTAAAATCCTTCATTTCCAGTTCTCGTGCGGAAGATAAAAGCTGTCCAAAAAGGGCATTTTTATCCTTGAGCACCAAAACCCCCTCACTAGGAAAGTTCGAAACAGAAAGATCACCGAAACTTATTCTCACCAAAGTTCCTACAGGGTTCAGGTTGGTTATTACCCCTAATTTCATTTTTCCATGTTGCGCCTCCTGGGAAACCAGCGCGAGCATACCTGAGTATTTTTCCATAAGTTTAGATTTAAGATGTGATTGAAGTAGTATGTGCTAGGGAGTATAACCGCTTAGCTGGCAGCAAAGCGGGATATGAGCTGTGCGACCTCCTGGTTGATGCGCTGAAAATTCTGTGAGAGGATTTGCTCCTTTTTACCTTTGAAGTCATAATAAACGGGCATTTGTGGATACTGGGACTCTTCTTTTGCAATTTTATCGAGGTCCAGATTGACCTTACAATTGATCACCGAAGGCGAAAAGCTTCCGCTGTAGCTTTCATCTGTATCACCAGCAAGCATGCCTACGAGCTCCCCCGCTTTCAACGAAGCAATTTTCCCTGAAGGAATCAGATTTTCTAATTTTTCACTTAAAGAAACAGAAGTTTTATTGCGGTCAATGGAAAGGCTTTCACTCGCCTGTTTGACCTTACCAAAAAGTTTTTCTAACCAGTCGAGGGTTTCTTTATTACGAACAGAACCCGAAAGCACATTTCCCACCACCGCGCAAATTGTCGATGCGACTTCCTTACCATATTGCTGCTGAAACTGGGGGAGCTCCTGGAGCCCCATTAATACGGCAACTTTATTGCTCCTGGCTGTTGCAATCAGGTTTTCTATCCTATGAACATATATTGTTGGCAGCTCATCGAGCAAAAGTGCACTAGGCAAGCGTCCCTTGGCGTTAATGAGCCTGATGAGCCGGTTCAGTACAACCGAGTAGCAGGCCGAGTTGATATTTTGGGTATTGGGATCATTGGCCAAAATAAGCGTAGCGGGCGAGGAAGGATCGCTGATTTTTAAACAAAAATCATCACCTGAGAATACCCAAAAGGTTTCTTTGGTAGCTAACCGGGAAATAAAAATTTTTAGCGTTCCAATTTGACCTTCCAGTTGGTCAAAGGCTTTTGCACGGTAAGCACTCATAAAGGGAGAAAGTAGCGAACTGAGTTCTGCATTACTTACCAGTGCTGCGAAGATCTGGTCATAAGAACAGTTTAAAAATGAAAGAATATGTGGAAGTGTCGAATAGCGACCGTTTTCATACCTGGAAAAAAAATAAATGCAGGCTGAGAGAAAATTCACAGCACTCTGGGTAAAAAACTGATCGCTCCCTGAAGATTTATCTCCCTTTTTTAAGGCCTCAACCAATGCTTCCGCTGTCTCTGAAGCATCTGCAAGGGTGAGGATATAATCCGCTCTGAGCACATTAATACGCCTGGAGTTTTCAAGCTGGTTTAAATTCAGGACGTGAAAATTATGCTTTCGCATCCGTCCTTGCTTTTTTCCCAGAAGGAAATGGTGATAGGCGATCTGCGCGAGATCTGGGAACTTAAAATCATATAACGCCAGGCAAAAGTCTTTTTCCAGCAGCTGCCGGATAACGGGCATCACGATGCTGAAACTCTTTCCTGATCCAGGGGTACCAATAAGCAGGGTACCGCGGAAAATATTCTCCAGATTAATAAAACCTGCGTGCACCTTTTTGCGGTAATAAAAAAGCATGGGAATACAAACCCGGTACGGCCCGGGCTTTGGTTTTGTAGCCTGCATAAAAGATTCCTCTTCTACATTCCAGCGATCCTTTCCCAGTTTAGCGCTAATGATTTTAGAGATATTGTCCATGGAAATATGAATCAGGACAGTCCCTGCTAAAAGACACGAGCAATAAGCGAGCTCATTCCAGCTCAAAAGCATCAGAATCACTTCCCCCCTTTTGCTAAAAAAGTAAAGGCCACTGAAAAACAGCAGCAGTCCGAGTGAAAGCGGGTAGCCGATTGCGTTTTTTGCATTGAGCTCCCTTTCTTTTTTAGCCAGTGTCCCAATTGAGACCAAAATGATCAGCAGCAGGGTAAACAACCTGGAATATAACGGATGAGTATAAATTAAGATTTTAGAAATCACCTTTAGGGGACCAAGCATCCAGTAGCTGTAGAGAAAATCTGGCAGTGGGCTTTTTGTGCAATAAATAAAAATCAGGATATCCAGGCACAGTGATAAATAAATGCAGAACTGCAAAAACCGATGCAGCCCCTGCTGCTGTTTGCTTTCTTCCATGGCGGAGGTTTAAAAAGTATCAGCATGGAGCAAATCAGCATACGAAATGTTCAGGCTGAGGGTCCGGCTGGATAGCTGCCTTTCATTTAGGCACACTTTAAGCAGTTTATCTCGGGAAAAACTCAGCTTTTTAATGACGTAAATGTTACGAAAATTCCTTTTAAAGCTGCCTGGAGCATAAAGAGAAAACACAGGCTGGACCTCTATGGATTGCTGGTTTGTCGCTTTGTGGATTTTCTTATCTTCGATGCTAAAGCTGACCTGCTCAATATCATACTGCATTAAAGTCTCATTTTTAAAACTGATATCTAAAAAGATCAGCTCTGAGACAGCGTATACCTGGTTTAGCTGCGCTGAAATGCCCAGCATGCTCGTCCTCACCAGTGGATGCTTGTTCCTTTTCCCTAGCATATCCATCGCATGGGATCTTATCTTTGGCGTGGAAAGTTCGTCGGGCGCGGGATCCAGGGGAACCATCATCTCAGGGGTAATTTCGATATCAACGGCCGAATTAGCGGCTAAGGCCAGCGGCGAAAGTTTTAGATGATACTGCGCCATAAAGCTTTCCCCCACTATGGTAACTACCCCTAAATCACGATTTAAAACACTTCCTTTCAGGGAGTCTGCATTAATCTTAACGTTAAGCAAATTCTTCAGCGGCAACTCTCCAATAATGAGTTTAAGGGGTAAATCTACGTAGCGAATGGGCTCGGGAGAGCGGAAATGAATGCTGTTGTTGGCCGAAATTTCAATGGTAGCAATAGCTGAAAGCGGCCTGAGGCCTGCGCTTTGGGCAAACAGGCAAACTGCGGACAGAAGCAGCATGATTAAGCAGGATATTTTTTTCATTTCTCTTTTTCGTTTAAGTTGTTTTGTCTGGATTGCAGATCACTGGGGTCCACAAGGTAAATTATCGAAGCGTAATTGATCCGCGCTTTATTTTGCCGGATCAGGCGGCTGGCCGCACCGCTGGAAGATTGGAAGACCCGGCCGAGCAGGCTCATTAGCTGTTTATGTTCTTCGCCCGGTTCATTAATGGCAAGATCTTGAATCGACGAACCAGCGAGCTCTTTGGAAAACTCCCTAAAAATAGATGAAGGCACATAAATACCACGCTGACCATCCCTGTCATAAACCTCTAGGTTAATTGGTAAGATTTCTCCTCCACTGAGCACAGAGCTGACCCTCACCTGAACGCGCTGGGCGGAAAAAGAGGAAATCAGCCCATATAAGTAACTTCCTTTATTGATGAGGAATTTTCCCGCCCATACATCTCTTAGTAAACGCATGCGAATCCTCGAGCCGGAAACCCCGGTAACCTGTTCATCCACTACAGCCGGAATATTTATCCCTTGCTCAACTGCGGCGTTGAGGGTATTGAAATTAACTGCTTTCTGTGGGCTGAGCATGCTCACTTTTAAAACTTTTTGATTAGCAGGAATACTGGAGACTTCTCCAAAGACTTGCGGCTTTGCTTGGGCGCGTTTGCGACTGGGATCATTGGCTTTACCCATGGAGTCGATGATGGTCATCTGTGCCCTGAAAATCTCCATCGGGTCCTTTGCCTGGGATTGCCCGCTGGCTAAAGACCTAGCCCCCGGCTGCATCGCCGCCAAAGCTGCACTAAGCGCACGGTCTTGGGCTAGCTGGGATTGACTGTAATCTTTTGTACTGCTAAAAGTGCTGCGGGGAGTTGCTGGTTTCTCTAGATTGCCATGATCGCCCGCTGCATAGCGCGAACGGATGGAAAGCTCAATAGAATCTAGCATCCGTTTTTCTTTTTCTGAGTAAAGCGAGCTACCATCGGCTTTTAACGGGTCTTCATCCGCTAAATTTTCTACTGCGCTGTAACCGTCTCCCTTAGTGAATTTATCCTGAAAGGCCTGAAGCTTGTCCTGCAACTTTTGGTTTTGAACCTGAGAAGATACGGCTGCAATTTCACTTTTCAAGGCGCTTTGGGCGGAGTCACTCTGATTGTTGACCAGGGTCGAACTGCGACTGAAAACGCTAAATAAAATCAAAATAAACGGTAAACAAATCAGCGGCAGGATATATCTGGGGCTTTTAAGGTCAATCTTTTTCATGGGAGGAGATATTGGATTGAAGTATTTTGATTTGTTTGATGATCTCATCGATGCGAATACTATCCTGTGCACTGATGCGCTTGGCAGATAGACGGCCATTTAGTTCGCTTTGCAATAAAAGCACCTGGGATAGCGCGGATGCTGCCCTTAACGCTCCACCCATTTCAACTCCGCTAGGCTTCCCCCTGAACTTGGGGGTGGTAGCTGCCGAAGAAGGCCTGGGATATCTCAGCACGGTAAAACAAAGAATCAGGGAAGTTAGTAATGCCGTGCACATCACTGCCAGGCTCGACCCGGGATACTGGGTTAGTAACTGTTTAAATTTGTGGGCTGTTGCGCCCGCCAGATCTGAAATCGGACGGGGCAGGCAACTAAGGGTGAGTATAGTTTTCATTTCGTTTTTTTATTTATAGTGGATTTTTTTGAACACTGGACAGGTCTTTATTTTCAAGGGTCTTCCAGCGGGTAATCAGCACTGCATGCGGGTTGTTTTCTGAACGTGCGGCCAAATCACTCAGATGCCCTTCAGTCACCAGCGAACGGGTGACTACTGAACTTCTGCGGTCAATTTTCTGGGTACCGTAATAACGGAAATACTTATTTTTTTCATCCAGAAAAATCGAGTCTGCCTGAATGGTCAGCACAGCCGAAGAAGAAAGTACTGAAGAAAAGAAGTTGCGTTCTTTTAAGTTGTTGTACTGCTGTACCCCACTTTCATCAACCAGATACATGGCTTGGCGCATCTGATTTTCAATATATTTTTCATCAGGGCTCAGCGAAAAAAAAAGACTGTGGAAGCGTGCAATATCTGCCCTGTACTCTGCTGCCCGGTTGGCTTGTAGGTCTGTCCTTTTTGCCATCAAGGGAATATTCCCTTCAGCTAACAGATAGATCGTTTTTCTGGCATCACTCACCTGCCGGTAAGCAAAAAAACAAACCAGCGTACTTACGCTCATGCAGAGTATAAAACTCGATAGGCAGAGGTAGGTAGCTAGGCGGATTTTGGATTCTATGTTCTTAATCAGCATAACTACCCTCCCATCACACTAATAGCCACACTTTGCATTTTGGCAGCACCCGAGCTCATTGCGCTGGTGGCTGAATTTACTCCTGCAGTAGATACAATCCAGGTGGAAATACTCGGTACGGTAAACATGGTGAGCGCGCCGATAATGAAAGTGATAATCACCAAGCCAAAAGAGAGTACACCGTTGGATGCAAACCAGGCAAGCTTTTCTAGGCTATCTCCTGATCCTTCGAGCAGCTCCTGGTAGCGGCTTATCTCCGCTTCCAAAGCGAAGTGCTGGAAGAGCGAGGCGATATACATCACTAAAAATCCTATCCCAGAATATAGGTTTACCGAAATGAACCTGGCGATCCAGGTTGAAAACGAATCGCGGAACGCAGGCAAAATACTCATCGATACCGAAAAGGGCCCAAGGATAATCAGAATGGTAGAGAAAATGATCTGTACAATAAAAATCGCATATACACTAATGCGTAAAATCCAGATGGCCAGGGTTTCCAGTAGCGAACTTGCCAGTAGCTGAAGTCCAATCTGCAGGCGGTTGCGCATTTCCACGACCGGGTTCCAAAGCTTAGAAAAACCTTCCTTTACTGAGCTTTGCACCGATTCCCAGGCGTGTTCATACCAGCTGTCGGCTTCCTTTTTGGCAACCTCGGTTTCTGCCTGGATTTTAAAGAGCTCATCGGCCACATCAACCATAAGCTTGGCGCGTTGCATACGCAATGCATTGATCTCCCCTTGAGTGGTATCAAAGAGTGCGGAAGTTTGATTTTCGACAATTTCTGCCGGAAAAGCGACAACCCTGGTAAACACCGGCCACCAGAGAATGACCATTGAAAGGCCAAATGGCCTAAGCAGTGGCATAATCTCCAGCCTTTTATCACCCGAGATCATTTCATAACTTTTAATGGCAAAAAAAATAAGCATAAAAATAGCGCACAATGCCTGCGCATCGGCAATAAAAGCATCATAGTTAGTCCAGATGATAGCTTTCATCTGTTTAAGAAAATGCATCATACCCTCATCGTACACCCCATTTCCCTGCAAAAAATTAAAAGTATCTTTAAAAGAATCAGCAGATGGACTTGACTGCGCAAGAAAAGGGGCAATTTTGGTTAGTATTAACAAGCTTTTCATTTTCTCCCTCTCCCCCTTAAGTCTGCTGCTTTTAAAATTCTGTCTGCAATTGCGATATCAATCTGCACCCACTTAGAAAGATTTTTCTTGACCGGCGGAGCAGTTTTTTTCACCGCTGATATCGAGATATATTGGCTTGCCAGGCGCTTCTTTTCCAGCCAGGTAGCCTCGAGCTTCTGATATTCACCCAATAGCTGCTCATAAGACAGTAGGCGCCTGCCGCGCTCCAGGGTTGTCCTTCGGCTAAGTTCAAGCCGCTCTGCAATACCATCCCTTTCATTGAGATACCATTGGTAGAGTCCGCTGGAGACGAGGTATTTCTGTTCCTTTTCGCCTGCCCCATCCAAAGGCGCTTCCAGAGGATAGATAAGGGAGGAGAAGCGGCTTTGGTAATACAGCAGCCACAAAGGATCTAGATCGGACAGCAGGCCCGAATAGACTGTGGATTTCGATAAAGCAGTATTTTTGAGTGTATCGCTATGCAAACGGTATTGCTCATCAGTGCCTGAAAGGGCTGCAGCGAGCAAAAGCCGCTGGGTTTGCGGGCCAAAAGGGCCAAGAGGCCGTAGGTCGTTTTTAGGATAATTGGGATGCAGTGCCCAGGTCGCCCAGTAAAGTGGGTTTAGACCTAAAAACCCTGGCTTTGGCGTAAAGGTATCTTTGTCCCAGGACTTAAATACCATTCGTTCTTGCTGGTGCTCAATATGTTCGTCATGAATCAGGCGCTGGGCGCGGGTTAAAAAACTCCCTGCGCATAGCAGAAGAAATAAGAATAGTTTAGTCATTTTGCTTTTAGTGTTTTATAGTTTAGCAGCAGATTTTCTACCATCCGCTTATCGGTATTAATAAAGCCCTGGAAGGGATTTACAGTCTTGAGCATCCCGTTTACTTTCGCCCAGTACATACATTTTTTGATGCTATAAAGCAATGCCCGGATAGTTTTGAGTTCCAGGGATATCTTTTTTAAAAGTGCGTCCCGGCTGGCATAATCCATGAGTAGGTTCTCTCCTTCTTTGATCACTACTGCCGATACCTGCTGGACCAGCTTGATACCCCTATCCTTAAGTTTCCCGCAACTGGCCTGCGCAAAGAGCAGAAGTGCGGGCGATGCGCTCGCCTCCTCAAGCACCGATTTGCTCTCGGCGATAATTTCCATACTCAGTTCCCCTATCTGGCGCAGCGCATAGGTACTTTTTAACCCGTTTTCAACTTGGCTTAAAGAAGCGTAGATGAGCTGCTCGGTGAGTATCACTCCGGTTAAATTGAGTTGAATCTGTTTTAACTTAGAGGCGATTTCTCTCAAATCAGATTGGTGGCGAAGTTCTGCTGAAAGGCGGACCGCATTGTTTTCACCCACGATAGCAAAATGCTGCCGGTCAAAAACAATACGCTGCGCGAGAGCCTGGGCATTGAAGCCTAGGACAAACAGGAAAAGGATAGTTTTCATTTTTTTAAGGTTTTAGCTGCGCTGAGGATTCGCTCAACCAAGGCGCGGTCACGTGCAGTGAAATCTGAAAAAAGACTGGTTGTACTCTTTTTGAAATGCGCAGATGCCCGCATGACCAGGCACAACCCTTTTAAAGCGCCGTTTATTGATCTGAGCTGATTGATTCCCTGGGCAAAAAGTAGCTTGCGATCCGAAGGACGCATCTGTGATAACTCTGTATAGCTTAAAGCCAGACCATATAAAAATTTAAGAAGCAAGGCCGAGCGCCTGGCAAGGTCTGTTTGCGCGGCCAGCACCAAGGGAATTTGCAGGGGATCCTGTTCACAAAGTGAAATGAGTTCAGACTCGTGGCGGTAAATCTCCGAAATCAAAGGGGACGCTTCAACACCGATCTGAAGGCTGGTCAGCAGCGGTCCTGCCAGGGAAAATCTGGAGGAAATCTGTCGATAGGTGCCCGTCAAAGTTTCCATTTCATTTTTATTGAGCGATTCGTTAACAAGCGCCATCCCATGTTTATCCCTAAGCTCACTTTGACGCTGATGTTCAGACTTACTCTCAGCAACCAGCTGATGCAAAAGGGCGATGTTAATCTGGGCCTGAAGGGTAAAGCTGCAACATAACCAGGCTAAGCAGAACAAGACCTTTTTCATCTTTTGAGTATTTTAGCCTTAGAGAGGATATCATCTGCGATACGTTTATCGATATTGATAAACCCACCATAGGGATTAATTGAAGCAAAGAACCCGCGCTGCCTGGCCCAATACATCGAGCGGTAAATTCCATAGGATATGCCACGAATAATACTCAATTCAAGCACGATCCTATTGAGCAGTTTCGCCCTTTCGCCGGAATCCATCAAAGATTCTTTTCCACCATGCAGGACAAAACCGCTAACTTCGGCTGCTAATCTGGCTGCACGCGTTTTAAATTCCTGGGCTCCGCCCTGGGCAAAGAGCAATAGTTCCGGGTTATTCTTGGCTATCGCAATAGCTTTATTCGCATCGAGAATAATGTCCTGGGATATCTCATAGATGTCTTTTACCGAAAGCAGCGATCCCATCACAGCGGACACCTCGCTCAATCCCTTGTAGATATTTCGCTGCAAATCATTGACCACAGCTAACTGGGCAGTAACCGAGAGCTGGGCTTTTTGAATCAGCGTGAGCTCGTTATTACTCTTTTTTAGCTGGGAATCCATCATTGAAGATCCCGCGGCAACAGCGCCCGAGGTTGCCGGATCAACATAAATTTGGGCGCATAGGGAGAAAGCTGTCAGTTGGCTTACAAGCAGCAAAAAAAAGATTGTTTTCATAAACTGAAATTTTAAAGTGAATGGTTAACTTTTTTCACAAAAGCATCTAAAGGAAGGCCCGAGGCCGCCATTTCTGCAATGAAAGTCTCAAGACCCTGATGAAAAGACCCTTCCCGGGAGATATAGTACTCCAGTGCCCGCTTTTCGGGTTTTTCGGTTGAAAAGGTCAAATATTCCCTGAGCGATACCTCTACCCCGTAAACCTCTCCTACCAGTCCTCTTCTGATATATACCTCCTTGAATCTACCGCGGCCCCATTTGTTATCCAGGGCATTGATGGTAAAAATTTTTCTTTGCTCTGCAGCGTTTAGCGAAAGTAGGGCGGCAACCTGGGTATAGTTCTCCTTAAATTTGCCTTGGTCTAAAAGGCAGATGGTATCTGAGTTGGCAATGATGCTATCTTTCACAATGGGATTGCCGATGATATCCCCCAATTCCTGGGTGACCACGATTGCCTCTCCCCAAAACTTACGTACCGTTTTGTAGGTATAAACAAGGTAGGAAGCCATTAGCGGAGAAGCGATTGCTTTCCACGCTTCCTCTAAAATCAATGCTTTCCTCTGCTGGCTACGGTGGCGCATTTTTTGTAAAAAAACATCCATTATGATCAGGGTAACAATGGGAAAAAGTACTTTATGTTCGCGGATAGCATCGATTTCAAAAACGACGAATGGCTCAGAAAACAGTGACTCATCTACCTGCTCATTGAGCAGGGTTCCAAATTCTCCCTGGGAACAGAATTTTTTAAGCACATACCGGTATTCATCCAGATCGAAGCTCACGTGTTCCTGCTGCTTGATCTCGGCGATTTTTTCCAGTGAATAGGCATAAAAAGAATCAAAGTTCAAAGGTGCTGGATCTTCCAAAGAGAAATACCAGGCATAATAACCCGCAATTACCCCCGAGATTACCGTGTCTTCCACCTGGGATACTTCCCCATTCGCGCCGCGTAAAAGCAAACAGATTAAGGTTTTTAAAAAATCTTTCTTTTCAATATTATATTCCAGCTTGGAAACCGCAAAGGGGTTCATGGTGATGGGATGTTCTTCACTATAGGTGATGTAGCGGCCATTGAAGTAAGCGCATAACCCACTATAAGAATGTCCGGTGTCCACAATCACCACATCCATGTTATAGCCCATGTACTGCTGGATGAGTGCATTCATGAAAAAAGATTTGCCGGATCCAGACCCACCCAGCACAAATTTTGAGCGGTTAGAAATCCTTCCATTCCTCATGGGCAGATCAGCGGGATCTATTCCGACAGGAATGCCTTGCCTATCGGTGAAATGGATTAAAAAATCACTTTTTTCGCTTTCCGGAAGCCTTTCTTTGAAGATCAGGCACACTGCTGCCTGGCAGCTTAGCAGGTACCAATCATAGCTTTTTAGCGACACGGCATTTCCAGGTAAAACCGAGCGGTACAGCTCTAACTGGTTATAGGTGTTCTTAGAGGGAATAATCCCACTGGCAAAAAGCGAAGACTCAATATAATTCACCGCTTTAGACATGTCCCCGGCCTTCGCGCAGAGCAACATATTATAGTGGGCATTGACCAGCAGCTGGTTTTCCCTGGCTACCTCTACCAGCAGCCGGTCGATGTCCTCCACACACATCTGGTTGGCAGGATCGGGGATGCCCGCATGGCGTTTTCGCTTCAATGAAAGCTTATTTAAGGTTGATCCTTGGGGAGGTATTTCCAGCAGCTGGTTATAAATTAGGCACTCATAACTGGGCAGTTGATGCAGGAAGTAAAGGTTATCTAAAGGAAAACCATTAAAAGCCTTTCCATCAGTCTTTTCTTTGAAAGTACTCAGGTTCATGGGAAGATCGATGGCATCGATATCAATCAGCGAAATGCTCTTGATATGTTTTTCACCCATTTCTAACCCGTCCTCCTTGGCCTTGAGGTTATCAAGGGAAATATGGGAAGAGGAAAATTCCATCGCCAGGATACGCTTGAGGAGTGTATTGATTTCATTTTCTTTAAGCAGTGATGGTTCAAGACTATTTTGATGTAGCAAATCAATCACTTTGATCACTTTGGAAGTGAAATCAGCCAAGGCTTTTGCATCGTAGAGATAAAAACTGCCTTTTTTAACTAACCGGGTCAGGGTCAGGTAAGTGGTGATTTTAGTATACCGTCTGCCATTGAAATGATCATGGTAACTTTGCTGCAAGAATTCATCACTGTTTACCGCCTGGTAGCAAAGTGAAGAAAAGATGTCCTGCTTCTGGATGATATGCCCTTCTCCTAAGATTTTAATAACATTAACCATCAACAGATGGAAGGACAGGTAATTTTCAGCCTCCGCGGAATATTGGAGTACTGGATTGGTCATTTTAATGATGACGGAGAAATCCCCGCGCTCCCCATAAAGCAGGTCCATATCTGCTGAGCTTGTGATCCCCAAGTAAGGCAGTTCAAAGGTTCTCTTTGTTTTCATAATGGATTTTGATGTTTGAAGGTTGAATGAAAATGCCTACTTGCCGGGATTTACGGTGTAAACCTCTCTTCTGTTGGGAAAGAACAAGGCAGAGCATCCCTGCGATGCTGCAAAGGGCAACGATCGCCCCCAAATACATATTGATAAAAGCCCCGCTAATCCCACCCAGGATGAGCCCACCCACTAATGCCGCGGCTCCCCAGGCAATGAACTTTCCTTTGAGGCCCTTGTAGGTTAAGGGCTTTTGGAGCCCTTTATAAACGGGAAAGGTTTGAGGGGCATTCATACACCAAAAAATGCTTTAATGACCACCGAAACCAAAACCAAAAAAAGACAGGAACCTCCCCAGCTCATTACTTCTTTGTTGATATCCCGGTCTCCCGAATTCCATTTGATATACACCATTACCCCGCCAATGAGCCCCACCACTGCGCCAATACCCAGGATTAAATTACCCACCGGATCCACGTAACTGGTCAATGAGGAGGTTGCGGCATTAATGCCCGTAGTTCCACCACCCTGAGCGAAGAGTGTGGTAGAAAACAGGAGGATCGCAACAGAGAGCGCGCATGTTTTTGTTTTTTTCATGTACATAATTTTATTGTTTAAGGTTAACTTGAACGATTAAAGGCCAAATAGCCCTCTTAGGAATACTGAACACAGTAAAAGAAAGAGGCTGGAAAAAAACCAGCCCATCACCTGGGCATCGATATGGTGGCGACCGGATTGCCAGTTAAGAAATACCCGTAGGCCCCCGAGCATGCCAACAATTGCTCCCAGCACCAGACTTAAGTCAGAAAAGCTGTAATAATAGCCGTGCATGGAAGAGCTGGCCTGGTAAAATTCTTTGATGCCTGGGGGCTCTTGTAGTGCAAGAACAATTGGTCGGGAGATGATTTTGATCTGCCAAAGGCAGAATGTAAAACTGCAGTACATGGGGCTAGGGCTTTAATTGGGTATCTGCCTGGTAAAAACAATCGCGTCACTGGCGGCAAGCTCCAGTAATTCCCCAAAAGGTACGCCGCCTGAGCTGGTGACTTCTCCAGAACTGAGGAACTCCTGGGCCTGGGTTGCGTTCATGCTTTCCGGCGGGCTAAAAATGGTAGCGTCGACAGGTTCTTCTAAATCAGCGACGGAGATTACCAGAGAACTATCACCATTCTCAACAAAGGTTCTGGGCTTAAAAAGATCGAAAGCGACGTTGGCCAGGTAATACAGCAGGTATACCGCGCCCAAGCCATAAATAAATGGGGTCCAATTGGTCATAGTAAAAAGATTTAGGTTTATAATTTGTTACAATTTTTTCCTGAGGTAAAGTGAATAAATCAAATCCAGGGTCGCTGAGTAGCGGCCGAGCAATCGGGGCTCCAGTTGAAGGGAGCTGATGCGCTGAAAACCAATATGCTCGCCAATGCCCGTGCTTAGTGAGGCTATCTGCCGCAGTAGCGCATCAATTTCCCGCTTAAATTCATAAGCAGCCGAACCAAGGATGCGGTTGGGCAAAAAAACGAGCGAAAGACCGGTTTTAATTCTACGGGCGAGGCTGGCAAAATAGATCGTGGAGTTTAGGGTTGCCCTATCGTAACAAAACGGGCAAAATAAAATATCCAGCTTGGAGAATACACTTTGTATCCGCTCATCATGCATGGTGGAAGGAAGTTCGACTAAAATATAAGCATCACTTGCAGCGCCAAGCCTTGCATATAAAAGTTCAAAATGGACTAAATCACAATAAAAATATTCAAAAGGCAACTGGTGCTCCAATATTACTGACCGTTCAAATAGTAACCCCAACATTCCTCCAGCTTGCATATCCAGGAGATAAATTTTCCTTTTTTCTTTTCCGGACAGGTAAGTGGCCAAGAGTAAAAGCAGTGTGCTCTTACCTGTGCCCGGCTTAGCGTTACCAAATGCAATAACCATAATGAAAACTTATAGGGGATAATAAAGCTAATTTGCTTTTTGATTTAACGATGCGGACTAAGCGCTGGAGTAAGTGGCTGCTGTACTACCCCAATGAAGCGATGAAGATCCATGAGCTCCTCGCCAGCGAAAAGTTGAGCGCAATGGTGATCGATCAGCATAAAGCCAGTAACTGTTTTTTTTGAAAACAGATAAACCACTTCCAAATTGGCTGCAGAGAGCAGGAAATCAGCTAAATCCGAGCGGTAGCCGACAATCTTGCGCCATGCCCTGCCGGGTCCCAGCTGGTATTGGGGCTCAGGGGTCCTTTGGTGAATAAACATGGCGCTGGAAATAAACGATTTGATCTCCCCGGTTCTTTTATAGTCTGGTTTAGCCGCTGAAAGGCCATTCAGCAAGGCAACAGCGGGGATCCGAAGCAGGGTCCTGCCATACTTACGCACAAGAAAATGCGCGTTGTGCCTAAAAAAGCGATACCCTTTTTGAGTAAATAAAATTTTAAGTTGATGGGTAGTACTGCAACGGTAGCTGACTAGCCGAGAAATATCCTCCTCAAAAGACTTACCCTCATCCACCCCACATATCCGGTTCAGCTCAGTGACCGCGCGCATGCGGTCAAAAGAATCAGAGATCTTAGTCCCGTCTAACCTTACATCGGTGGATACAATATGAATATGGCGGTTAGGGGTATCTGTATGTAGGAAAATTAAATAAGGTTGCCTCTTATACCCCATCGCCTCCAGCCATTTATGGGCAATTTCTAAAAATACTTGCTTATCCATCTGCTCTCCTTTAGTGGATAGCACCGCATGAAACTGATCGAACCTGCTTCTGGTATTTAGTGAGGCAATTGCGCCAAAATAATGTTCAATGTCAATAGGGCGGATAAAGGAATAAGCTTTCAATAAATCCATGTTTCTAACGCTAAGCAGCTCGGCCGCACGGGTATTCACTTTTTCCATATTATAGGTGACTGCTGGAAATCCATTAGACTTGGTAAATAGCCGCACTATTATTGTATTCATAAGTGGTTTCTTTTTCTGTCCATTCTAATCATCATCATCCTGATTGCTTTGGTAAGACACTCTGTTACAGCATCAGATTCCTGGGCGATTAATTTTACCTGGAAGCGCTGCTCTTCTTTTATCTCATCCATTGGCTCAAGGGCCAGTGCTTCACTTATTTTTTGCAGCTGGCTATGGATGCGGGATAAATCAGCGCCAATTTGGGTAAATACCTGTAGCAAAGTGGAGGGGTTAACATCGAGTGTCGCGCCGTAGATAATTTCTCTTCTGATGAGTTCTGAGATGGTGATACCTATTGGCATTACAAATGCATTCAGCCTTGAATATTCATGATCACTTAAATAGCACCGTACCAGATTTCCCCGGCGACGGGATCTTTTTGTTCTAGCCATAAATGATAAAAGTTTAGCGTAATAGAATTTTGTGAATTGCGGTAAGCTTAAAAATCAGCCACCGGCACACTGAGAAAACATGTTGATCAAGGGTCCTCTTGGTTATTATTAGCTCCTTTTTCTGCCCTAATAACGTCCAGCTTTTTTAAATAAAATTGTATTCTGTTCTGCATCCGGTTTTAATGCTTCCCTCAGCCTATGCTGGATCATTTCGTTATAATCATTATAACCCTGGTAAATCACAGAGCAGTCTTTACTATAGCTCAGCTTGTTTAAAAACTCCTCACTTGACTTTCTTCCCGAGGGATCATGATCAAAAAATATTTCGACCTGGGCGTATTCGCTGGCTTTTTGTATTGCGGGCTTTAAAAAAGAAACTGAATTCAAGATCAAAATACTTGCACGACTTTCAGGGTATTCCATTCTCCAGCTTAAAAAATCCATCATTCCTTCAAATACACTAAGCTTACCCTGATCCCCGGAAATAAAGCTCATTGATTTCTTTCCCAGGCAGCCTTTAAAAAGGCTGTTTCTCACCTCCCATCCGCCGAGGTCATTCTGCCAGCCAGCAGCAAATAATTCTGTACGGTTTCCATCCTGTTTCTTTATACTGTAGTAAACCTCTTTAATGAATCCATTCGCCGCTGCCAAAATTCCCCTTTGTGCTAAATAGTTACCTATTGCAGGATTTCCTCCCAGCTCTCTCACCTCCCGGACTAAATAAGAGGGGTGTCTTAAGGGTATTTCCATCTGAGCTGGTTTGCCCTGAAGCGGTTCTGTATAGGCGCTTCCATAAGCTTCCAGTAACCTCACTATCGATTCACGAAAACCCAATTGTGGCCAATAGTTCAAAGCAAAATCAATAACATTGCCTCCCTTCCCCAGGCCGTGATCATACCAGATCCCTGCCTTTTCATTTACGCAAAAAGACGGCATAGTATCATTATTGCGGAGCATAGAAAGATAAAAAAGCTCTCCAGCTGAACGTTTGACTGGGTGGTACCCTAGTTTAGCGAGCAGGGCAATGAGATTTGTTTCTTCCCTTATCTTCTCAAGGTTAAATCGGTTTTCTTCCATGGCGGGATGGTTAGTTAACAAATGGTTTAATCATGCATATTCTTGAAAAGCGCAGGGCTTGCTCGCTTAGTCACAACGCCTGAATTCAGTTTGGCTGTCACTAATAAGAAAGATGCCCTTTTCCTACCTTATAGCATGGAAAAGGGCTGCAAAAAAAAATGGGCAGAAACACGGTTAAAGCGTCTGCCCATTTTTTCTGGTCAATACCAGAAGTGTTTTTCGGAACTACTCACCTCAGTTTCTACAAACCGGACCCACAGGTCTGCCAATGCGCTTTCACCTCAAATAATCAAGGCTTCGCAAAATTTCCTGCCTTCGCAGGATAATGCTTCGTTCCCTCATGTCAAAGACCTTGGCTGCGCCGGGAACCATGTGATTCCCGGCGTGCAGAACAAAGTTTCGACATCTATTTTTTTTTATTAACAGATCAACAGTCTGATCCTTAATGATTTACTCCAAAACCGCTTCAACTGTCTGAAATTGCAATATTTTTTACCCAAGAATTCCTGAATCTATTTTACTGCGGACCTGGACTGGTGACAGCAAAACCTGGTCAGCTTTCAAGCAGAAATATCCCCGCATTTCTCCGCAATATTTTCGTGCGTTGCCAAAGGGACAACCGACTCAAATGGCACATAAACTTACTTTACCTCATTGCCACTTTTATCGATATAGTATTTTGCCCCATTCATTTCAACTTCGGCTTTTCCTTTACGAAATCCGCGGGCCATGTCATACTTGAAGGGCAGCACGGCAGAACCGGTTTTATTGATGAAACCATACTTCCCCCCCTGTGGCAGTCCCGAAAACGCTGGCGAGCCACCAAGGTTTACCACTGCTAGTCCCTCACTGAAGCCATCGGCGTAATCATATTTTAAGGGAATAACCACCTTTCCCTGCAAATCGATGTAGCCATATTTATCATTATTCATCACCACGGCCAGCCCCTCGTAAAAGTTATAGGCTTGCTGATAGGTAAAAGGTACAACCAACTTTCCTCCCTTATCGATGTAGCCCCATTTAAAGCCTTCGCTAACACTCGCCAGCCCGCCCATAAAAGAGCCACTCTGCTTATAGGAGGCTGGGATGACCATAGTCCCGGTCTTATCAATGAAGCCGTAACGTTTGGCAGTACTGTAACCCTGCTTAACCTCAATGGCAACACTGGCCAGTCCTTCGCTAAAGTTGGACCCGTCCCTGAAGTTCATCGGGATCACCAGTTTGCCCGTCTGATCGATATAGCCATCCATGTAGTTTGAACTTACCTTAGCCAGCCCCTCGCTGAAATTACTGATATCATCATAGCTCAGCGGAACGAGCTCTTTTCCGGTGGCATCGATCAGCCCGTATTTTCGGTTGGCGCTGACTACATAAAGGTTGACGTTTTCCCGAGGGGAAACCCAGTCAAACTTTGCACTCACCACAACACTCCCGTTCTTTCCCTTTAGTCCATATTTGGAAAGGCTGTTATCCCAATACTTTTCCAGGCTCTGGGCATTGACCATACCCGAAGCAAATAAATAAAAAAATGAGGCAGATAGTAAAAATTTTCTCATTGTTGATAAATAAAGTTTGTTAAAAAATCTGATACAACTAAGATAATTAATCTGGATATTCCGGCCAAATCCCCTCCTGAAGATTTGTTCATGGCAGAAAACCGGTTTGTTCAAATGGCCTGTTCCATTTGATCAACTTTGTAAAGTTTAGTTTGAAGAAGCTGAAACTAACCGAAAGAAATATTAACTTTCGGCAACCATTGAAATAACCATGACAACACGAAGAAACTTTTTGCAAACAGGAATATTGGGCGTTACTGCAGCGACGCTAACCGGCATACCGGCCGCATTCGCCGCGGATTCTACAGAACGCGAAACTGCGAACGCCGATACCTTTAAACTGGGAATTGCGGGATATTCCTTTTTAAATTTTAACCTTGAGGATTCCCTTAAAATGATGAAAAAGCTTGATGTGCATTACCTGTGCATTAAGGACTTTCATCTGCCATACAAAAGCACGGCAGCAGAAATTTCAGCTTTCCATGCCAAATTAAAGGAGAATGATGTAACAGGCTATGCCGTAGGGCCTATCTATACCAAAAACAAAGAAGAAATCGATAATGCTTTCGATTATGCTAAAAGGGTTGGTGTCGATTTGCTTATAGGCATTCCTGCCCACGCGGACCTGGAGTATGTGGCCCAGAAAACAAAAGAATACAATATCCGCTATGCCATTCATAACCATGGCCCTCAGGACAAACTATACCCAAATGCAGAGAGCATTTACAACCTTATCAAAAACCTGGACGCCCGGGTAGGCATATGCTTTGATATGGGACATAACAAACGGGATGGACGGGACTCTGTTGCCGACCTTCAAAAATTCTCCAAACGTATTTTCGATATCCATTTAAAAAACGTAACTGCTGCAACAAATGAAGGGACGACCTGTGAGTTGGGGCGTGGGGTAATCAATATACCAGCATTCGTAAAAACATTGAGAAAAATAAACTACAAAGGCTCATGCGGGCTGGAATACGAAAAAGACATGAAAGATCCATTGGCAGGAATGGCGGAATCAGTCGGTTATTTCAGGGGTGTCTGTGATGGGACCCGCTAATCCGGTAAAGGTCTGGAAAGAAAATCCTTACTGGACAGCATACCCAAGATGCTGTCCAGTTTTCATCTACCTGCCGTTGAAATCCTTCTGATCTTATTTTATTGGTTGATAGCCAAGCACATTGCTTTTTGACATCCGCTACTGCCTTGGGCAGTGCGAGGACGAGGCGCAGCGGCATAAAGCCTTTTTACCCCGTTTGCATTGTAAGTTTTGTCCCAATTATTTTTAGGGTTTACCACTTCAATAAGTTCTGCTGGTATGCAGGGTGTATAGCCAGTAGTAAGACCATCCCAATTATTTCAAAGCATACCCCTTATCAATCGTTTCGATCACAGCAGTAGCCATCTCTTCCAGAAACCTTGTCCTACTCATCCCCTTACGCTGCTTGATTTGTGAAAATTTGCTGGCATATCTGCTCAAGTCGACTTCAAATATCCCCTGAAAGGCCTCAACGATACGCCTCAACCCAGCCTCACCATTATTAACCTGGCCGGTAAGCCACAGCCCATAAACAACTTCGATCAAGTTGATGCTCTCCCCTGTCCAGATGAGTTTTTTTCCACGCCTAAGATCTGGACCAATTTCAAGCAGATCATCCTTACCTGCGGTAAGCTGCTCGCTTAGATAAGTTTGCAGCATTTCGTAAGCCATGAAATTTGAAAACAGGTACTCATAACCTGTGCCAAAGCAGGGGTCTACCTGAGGTACTAAACTCATATTTATGGTAGGTGATGAGGCCCCCCGTACAAAATATAAGCGGTCGAGTTCATCGCTATTCAGCCTGAAATACTGGTAGTAAAATTCATGAGACCTGAAAAAGCGGTTAATGTACCGAATCTGGTCACTGTAATGTTGCTTGAGCGCTTCTCCTCCGGCGATCGGTTTGGAATTATCAATAGCTAAAAGCTCGGCATAAAAAATCAGCCACCTGTAAAACCGGGGTTTCTCTTCCTTAAAAAACCATATTTCTTCCTGTTCGCTGCTAAAAGGCTTGGTGTCGACCAGTGACTTCAACTCATTCAAATATTTTTGTACGGTTAGGATCGCTTCTTTTAGCATTCGATTCTGAGGTATGGTCTTACCGCTTAAACCCTCAAGATCAGCTTTCATTTGCTGATATAAATTGGCACTTAGTTCTCTTATCATGTTTTTTCATTTAGGTTAGCTACACCAACGGCTTCCCTGGGAGTAGCCGTGGTGCTTAGATGAAGACAAATTTTATCTTTTGGGCTAGATCCATCAAGTTTCCCTGCGGTTGCCCTTTGAGCAACGGCACATTTCATGCACGAGACCAGCTACTTACCGGATAAAAAGCTTTCTTTAAAAAAGCTTTGACAGCGGTAAACCTGCCATTCACATGAGTCAAACTCCCTTTTGAAGAAAAACTATCACTTGCGCAAAGTATCGGGGTACACGGCCACCTGCAAAAAATATGAGCCGGGGCATCATCATACTCAGCCAAAAGCCCAACCAAAAAAGGAATTATCGGGGCAACACATCCTTCGCTTTGAATAAGTCAAGGTTGCTTACACATCAGTCAAAACACGTCTTGAAGAGAAAAAAAGGTTTTCCAGTTCGGTTGAACTACTTTTAAGTTCTTTACGGTGAAGCATTATGAATTATCAACTTGACTACATTACCAGCCTTTACAGAAAAATTATTTCGGGTTTACCCCTAACCAAAGAGAAACAAAAAACCACCTTGGTTGATCTGCAGGAAGAATGCACAAGGATATTACTTTCATTGCAGCACTCCTTGGCAGGCAAATCGCCTGAAAACCTGCAAATCACATTTTCCCAGCATCAAAACGATCTGCTGTTAATCTTTCAGGAGCTGCATGAAAAGATGGAAGATTTGATGGACCGATCTAAGCAGGCAGAGCTATCCTTTCAAGCCGCGTGCCTTCAAATTATCCAAAGGCTGCTATCCAGTATGGAGGTCCACTTTCCAAAGTTCTGGGATAAATCACTGAGCGTACCACCGGCGATGCTGACAGATTTCATCAGCTCCAATGAAAATAAAATCTCCTCCTTGCTGTTATGTTCCCAGCGCATTGGTCCGGATGATAAGCTCTATAGGGTATTGTATAGCCTGTTTTATTTCGAAGAATCGCCAAAAGGGGCGGTTTGCTTTTCCCAACTTGATTATTTAGGGGCTGTTTTGGAGATTTCCGGTACAGAAACCCAAAACGGAAAATTAAGCAATTGGAAAGATCTGGTTAATCTGCTGATTGAATGCAACCTGAATAGCCCCCTATTTTACAAAGCCTGTTGTGAGATTATTTTAAGCAGACTCGACGCCGCCGGATCGCTCAAGGATCAATTTGAATTACTCTCACAGGAGAAAAAAGAACTGATGCGGCTGTCGCCACGCTTTTCGAGTCCTTTGCGTGCAGATTTACCAACGATCAAAGATTCACTACTCCAATTTGTGGAGGCTGAACTTTGCTATTTGCGTGAGATTGAGGGAATAGCTTCCAGCATTTCAGCAAGCGGCGTTATCCAGGATGATTTTATGGTGTCTTTTACCGTAAAGCAACTTGCGTTTTTCATCCACCTGCAAGTAGAATGCGGGATCATTTTGGAGACCAGGCCCAAGCAAGTTCGCCAGCATGTCACCAGTCACTACAGCACCGCCGAACGCGAAAATATCTCTGAAAAAAGCTTTAAAAATGCTTACTACTCCCACAGCCAGCAGGACATCAATAAAGTGAGCGAAAAGCTTTCAGAAATGCTGGCCAGATCCCAGGAAAAAGACTAAACGGCCTGCATAAGAACCTATGGTTGTGATCATAAATCAGAATGGATACGTACTGGGGCGTAACATAATTGATTTTTTATCAGATCGTTCAATATCCTATTTAGTAAACCAATCTATGTACCCTGGTATAGTTATTCTATTTATAATAGTATTTAGGATTGAGCAGATCGGGATAGCCCTCTAACTTTTTCTGCAGTTTTGCCCACATAAAACGCGCGTTCTGCTGCGTTGAAGCGCTGATCCAGGTGATCGGAATATCTGCTACACTTCTAAAAAAAGCTCGCAGCCTGCCCGCCTATCTTTAGATTAAGTGTAAGAGCCCATTTCTATCTAAGAGACTGACCAACTCAAAATACCACCGTTCAGAATAATCTTCCTTTTGCGGGATCGTCCGCATATCAGTATCCAAAATCTGGGCTATAGTTGAAAAGCCCATCAGTTTTGAGCGAAGCTTAAACACTTCTGTTACCGGAAGGTCTTCTATTGGAGTAGAAAGGAAATTATTTTCCGCTTCGGATCTATTTAATTCCATTATTTCGGGTATTTGAAGCAGGCTAAAAAGTTCAGCCAGCAGCGGTTTAAATTACTAAAAATATTCAAAAGACACTATAAAGTGGTAACTATTAAATGGTAATATTAAACCTTACCATTGCTTTATTTTACCGCATGGCACAAGGTGAAAAAGAAAAGCGGGGCGATGAAAGAACTGCAGAGCTGAAACAGCTCGGGGATCGCATCAAATCTCTGCGGATCAAAGCGGGTTATAGCAATTATGAATACTTTGCTTACAAGCATGAAATTCCCCGTTCACAATACGGCCGCTACGAGCGTGGGGAAGATTTGCGTTATAGCAGCCTGAAAAAAATTGTGCGTGCCTTCGGCATTTCTATGGAAGAATTTTTTAGTGAAGGTTTCGATTAAAAAGCAACAAAAACTTTTCTTTCACTGGTTGCCTGGGGTTACCATCCTGGCCACTTGACAAACCTTCGAAATACTTTTTCTTTACCCAAAAACAAACTGTTATGGAAAAAGAAAAATTCTTCGAACACCTTTCTAACTATCATCCCATTAGCCCAGGATTAAAAGCTTACCTCGCTTTTGTACTTAAAAAGCAGGTTTTAGCTGCAAGTCAAATCAACTCAACAGCAAACTTTATCCAGCAGCCGCTCATTTTTATCCAGCATGGAAACCTGCGGTTATTTGCCCTTGACAGGGAAGAACAAAAAGAGTACACCTTAAGTTTTTTCCCTGAAGGAACCTTCTTTTTCCCATCACATTATTTGAAGGCACTAGAAATGCCTACTTCCATACACGCAATTAATGAAGCGACCATTTTAAGTTTTGACCAGAGGCACCTTTACAATCTATACCACAATTTCCGGGAATTCAGCACTGTCTTAGCGCTACTTCAACGTTCAGCGATCCAGGAAATGCTTTATCACAGCTTTATGCTTCAAAATGCCAACGCCCGTCAAGCCTACACTGACTTTACCAGTAGATATCCCACGATCGCAAAATCCAGTCAATTGCAACATATTGCAAACTACCTGGGAATTGACAACCGGACCTTAAGTAGGATCAGGCGATAATTCCTAAAAGGTAGCTTTTGTCCGCCTGGCTCGAGATCCATCTTGTTATTTAGTGACCTTTGCGTACGATCCACTATTAAAAACCTGCTGAACTTTATTCCATTAACTTCAAAATCAGCTAATGGAAACTAAAAAGAGGAAATCCTTCACGCACGATGTACCGGTCCGCTGCTTCCAGAAGCTGTTCCCACGTCGGTCTGCACTGTTCCGGCGATGCCGAAAAGCTGGCTAAAGGAGAAAGTTATAGCCAAGACTTTCTCGGCAGGTCTGCCTCAAAGACTATACAACAAATTATTTCATTTCAAAGAACAAAACGATGAATATCTTCAATACAAAAAGTATCCTAGGCGCAGCTGCCATGGTACTGATCTTAGGCGCCAGCGCCTTTACCATTTCAAACCAGTCCACTCCGACTAAAAAACGTGCTTCGGTTTACTGGAAGTACAATGCCAACAGTCAAAGCCTTGCTTTTGACGAGAACCAGTATAGTATGGTCGGCTCTCCGTCAGCGACCGGATGTGATGACGATCCACATCCCCTTCCATGTGTTTTAGAAGTGGATGAGTCTATCGACACCAGGCCAGAACTGGAAACTTATTTGGCTAGTTTCTCTACTACCCAGGATATTACCGATGCGGCGCTAAGCCGCAAGGAAATCAATCCTTAAGCTAAGCTTTCAGAGCTGCCCACCTATAGGGCAGCTCTTTTCCTTTATCTGGGATTCTGCTGCATACCCGAAAGCCGGATAACATCCTCCGGTATTGCCAGGGCATACCGCGGATCATTTGGTAAAAGCACATACTCTTTCCCATCCAGGGTACGCTTTAACGTAATTTCCCTTCCTTCTTTATTTAGCCTTTTAATATCCATCCACCTGATCCCCCGAAATACCAGTTCCCGTCTTCTCTCTAATAACACCTGTTCGAGCGCGGCTGCTGCGTCAAGCCCACTTAAAGGCGAATAGTTTGCTTTTTTGATTCGTTTAATACGAAGACTGTTCAGTAAGGCCAGCGCCTCTGTTGCATTCCCATCCCTCGCTTTAGCTTCAGCCAGGTTCAAGAGTAACTCATCGGTTGCCACCCCGCAAAACAGCGAGGCTGAACCCTCGTAACTTCCTTTGAAGATCGTGGTCGATGATGTCCCCGCTTTAAAGAAAATATTTCGCCTGAGATCCTCTGTAGCATAGAAGGATAACAGTCCATCAGAAATTCTGGCCCTGGCCTGGGTTAACTGCGCCGGCGTTGAAAAGTGGCTGGCATATATTACTTCCGGGTTAAACTGCGCTAAGGGAAAACCGGCAGTGGTCGAAAGGCTATTGTAATCTATTAGTGTGCTATTGATGCTGAGCCCCTTTGATGCATATTCCCCTGCTAATGGGTAGCGCCCCATATACAGGTATAACCTGGAAAGCAGACCATAGGCCGCGCCTTTTGATCCCCGCATCACGTGCAGGGGCTTTTCAGGCAGTAACCTTGCCGCTTCAAGTAAATCGGACTCAATCTGGGCGAAAGTCTGCGCTAAATTCGATCTAACCGATGGGATATCGTAATCCGGGTCCAACCTCAAGGGAAGTCCAAGGGTATTTTCTGCCCTAATGGGGTCATAGGCAAGGCACCAGATTGCTGCAGCCTGAAGGTAACATTTCGCCCGGATAAACAGCGCTTGACCTTTAATATCATCGTAGCCTGCACCTAAGGCATCCTTGCTACCAGCTTCCAGTGACTGCAGCACTGTGTTGGCTAAAAATACGGGCTGGAACGTATCGCGCCATGGGTTGGATACTGCGGCAAAGATATTATCTCCTTCCCAGAGGTAAAGCCTTCGCTCCTGCTCTGTTCTTGCTGCCCAGTCTGCGGAGGTCAAAAAATAATCATCACTGCTTGCCTCACCAGATCCTGCTTCCCTGAAATTTACGGTCGGATAATAATCCATCAGGGCCTGCATGTCTTTCAAGCTTGTCACCAGAGAAAGGCTGCTGTCAGGCTTGTCCTGGAGCAACTTTTTGCAAGACATCAGCCCTGGAATAATGATGATGGCTAGTACTGCCACCACCAGGGTTATATTTTTTCTCGTTTTCATCATCTCATGCTTTAAAATCCGGCCCTAAAGCCTATTGAAAAATTACGGTTATAACCAAGCAAAGAATTCCCCAGATACTCGGGGTCTTCATCTGCAGCCTTCCAGATCAGCCCCAGGTTACTCGCATTTGCAAATAGCGATGCCCGGACCAGTCCTGCTTTTTTCGCCAGTGTTAGCGGGAGGCTGTAATCCAGGTTAATAAAGTTTAGCCTAATATGATCCCCCCTTTTCACCAGCACTTCTGATCCCAGATAAAATGCATCCCTGGCCGTATTGCTCGGGTAAATCTCTGAGGGCACATTGGTATTAAGCTCATCACCAGGCTTCTGCCACCTAAGGGCAAAATCGGAATGTCCCGGAGAATAACCGTTTAGCGAAGAATAGCTGATCGATGGGCTACGGTAATAATAACCCAGTTTAAAAGTAAGCTGTACGCTTAACGCAAAATTGCCATAGGAAAAGGTATTGCCCAGTGAACCAAAGAACGCTGGTGTTGCCGGGCCAAAGTATTTTGGACCATCTTCTCCGACAGCTTGGGTAAGGGTGGTGTAGTCTTTACTTACTGTTCCCTTAAGCATTCCCTGTGGATCCCCATTCGCTGGATCTAGCCCGGCCCAGCTGTAACCATATATCCCGTAAAGCGGTTTCCCGATCACGCCCGATACCCTGGCGCCGCTGATATCGATCAATGCGGGGCTAAGAAAATAGGCCTTTAGCCGGTCAGTGTAATAAGAAAGGTTAAGGTCGCTTTCCCAGTTAAAAGTGCCCTTGATATTTGCTGAATGCAGCACCAAATCTACCCCATTCCCTCGCATCCTGCCTGCATTGCGTACCACAGTGGTAGATACCCCTGTAGTATAATCGATTGGGTAAGGAACGAAAAGGTCTGATGCATCTTTGCGGTAATATTCGATGCTACCTGAAAGCCTGGAAGAAAGCGTGGAAAAGTCAAGCCCAATATTTAGCATACTAACCTTTTCCCACTTGAGTCCGGGGTTATAGTACCGGTCAGGCTGCGCGTAAGCGCTGCCCGTATAAGGGGATACCGATCCATAACGGATCGTGGTCACTGCTGTTTGGCTGGGATCGGCATTGCCACTCCTGCCGAAAGTCACCCTTAATTTAAGGTATCCGGGAAGGTTTCCTTGATAAAAAGGCTCCGAAGACATCGTCCAGGCAAGCCCTGCTGAGGCGAGCGGTTTCCACTTGTCTTTTACTTCAGCACCAAAAAGATTTGATCCGTCTGCCCTGGAGCTCAGGGAAAGGGTGTAGCGGGACTTAAAGGTTAGCGCAGCGCTGGTAAAACCCGAAATATACCTATTGATTTTCTCTGATGCTGAAACGCCTTGTAGGATGCGTGTTTCAAACCCAGTCACCAAATCAGGAAAAAAGGTGGTATAATCAACCGCTACAGAAGATAGGTTCGATGGATCATACCCATAAACCCTATTTGCTAGGGACGATGATTTTAAGGTTCTGATTTCAGCTCCAGCGATGGCAGAGAGCGAGAAGTGTCCAAAATTATTCTGGTAGTCTAGCTGACCCCTACCCGCTGTTGATTCGAGCGCAGAACTGCCGCGGGATAAAATCCCGCCAACTGGCACTTTTAGCACCGGGGCGCCTGAGGAAGGAAGTTGAGTAAAGGAATTGATCAGCGAACGGGCAGCATAACTCTCCACTGTGGAAAGATGACCCGTCGCCTGACTTTGCCGCTCATATTGGTAGCGAAGCTCAGCAGAAAGTCCTTTAAGAAGATTAAGCTTTAGCGAGGCATTGGGCAGGATATCCTGAAGCTGGCTGGTATTAGTATCCTGTAGGTAATCCTGCAGCGGGTAATACTTCCAGTCCAGCAGTCTTCCCCCGCCGAGCTGCGAAAGGTAAGCACCGCTAAAATCCCGGATGATGGGAAGATCATTTCCGCTATCATCCCTAAAGCGGGCATAAGGATAGAGCACATTGTCGCGGAACAAAATATCACCATACCCGGGAGCCCCTGACCAGGTCGAGCTCTGGGTATAGCGCAAACCAAAGGATAGTTCCACTCCTTTAGCCAGGATTGCCCGTGCTGAAAAGCCCAGAGCGGTACGCCGGAACTTTTCAGAAAGCACGCCAGTATTGTCATCAAAACTTACCGAACTGCGCCAGGAGAACTTGCTTGATCCCCCGTCAAGACTTAAAGCGTACTGCTGGTTAATACCGCTACGGTAAAGGTATCGTTCAAAGTCATCGCGTACATCGATTTCTTTTAATGCATTGATCTGCGCATTTTTTGCTGCCTCAGTTAAATTACTGGCCAGGATTTCTACCACAGGAGTAAGTGCAGGGTGCTCTAAAGAGGAAAGATCAGAGGTGTAAGCACCCCTGGAATACTGGAGTATCTCCTGATTAATGTAGTCTGGGGTGCTAATTACTTTCAGCCGATTTAGCTCAGGCTCCTGAATGTGGGTTGCCGTGGCGGACAGGCTAATGGAAAGCGGAGAATTCATTTTTCCTTTTTTGGTAGTGATCACGATTACCCCATTCCCTGCCCGGGTACCCCAGATGGATGCAGCTGCTGCATCTTTAAGTACAGTGAAACTTTCGACATCATTGGGATTGATATTATTTAAGTCCCCTTCATAAGGAAAATTGTCCAATACTATCAGTGGGCTTCTCGGACCTGATATTGAGCTGAGTCCACGGATAGTAAAATTGCCCTGGCTATTGGTAGTCCTATCGATCACCAGTCCGCTGGTAACTGCTTCCAGCCGGGAGAGAACCGAGGTACTCACCTGGGTATTCAGCTGCTTCTCTGCTACCAAAGTAAAAGACCCTGTGGCACGTTCCCTGCTCAGGCGCTGATAGCCTGTAGAAACCGTTACTTCATCTAGCTGCTGCTCAAGGGGTACTAGTTTAACCTGCATTGATAAGGAAGCGGGAACTTTTAATTGCTGGTAAGAAATGTGGCTAAAGATAAGGGTATCCCCCACCAGGCAGCTGATGGTAAAACTGCCATCAGCCGCGGTAAGGGAAACGCCCGGTGAGGAGCCTGCAATCCTGATACGTACGGCTGCGACACCATCTCCATCAGGGCCAGACACCTTACCGAAAATTCGCTGCTGGGCGACACAAGTGTTCATGCCGCCCCCTAAAAAAATAAACAGGCAAGGCAGCAGGATATATATCCGGGACGATATTTGATATTTTAATTTCATAAACGCATCTTTTTAGTTTTCGCTGTTAATTCTATTGCGGATGACAAACCATTGCACTTCCCGCTCCGCTTCCTTTAGCTCCAAACCTAAAGCCGATAGCACTGCTTCCAAACCAGACCTATCGAGCGGTCCATAGCTGCCCACCCCTGTTACTTCTTCACCCGTCTCATCAACTAGCGGCATGGAAACTCCCCCCTGCCCGTTTTGGGTACGTACAAAGGTTACCAGGCTTCCCTTAGCATCAGAGCGTGGAATAGGTAGTTTTCCAACAAAGGGCTTCACGACTTTAGCCCTTCTTATCACCAGGCACCTAGTTACCTTTTTTTCTAAAGTGCCGCTATAACCTGAATACCGGTTCAAATCATCCAGCATGATGGGATACAGCTCTGCAGATCTTTCGGAAGGCATCCAGAGTTCATAACTGACGCAGTATTTGCGGCAGGTTTCCTGCCCGAGAGATGAAGGAAGCCTTAAAGTAATAGAATCAGGTGAATCTATTACGCAGCGGATGATATCGGGATATAGCTGCTTTGCTGCATAGCTATATAGGTTAAATAATGGGCTATTGGCATACCTGATCCCCCGAATGGTTTTTCCAGAATGATAAGGGTGTGGCCCAGGTCCGGTACCAGCGATATGTCCACGGTAAAAAGAGGAACTGAATAATAGCAGGTTAAGTGGTCGAAGGTCAGATGAAAAGATTGGGCGGGAAGGATCCTGATGAACATTTGGGGCAGGGTTAAACTTTTTATCTCCGGAATATGCAGCACGGATATTCTCTGATTTAAGCTCAAACGTGGTGGTAGTGGTAATGAGCTTGCCGGCAGGTGATATCCAAACGAAATGCGGATTGCCCTGATGAGGGAAATAAGATGAAAGGTTATTTTTTCCAATTAGGGTGGTTAGCTTGTCCGCCCAGGAAGCGGAAGTCTTGCGATTAAGCAGCGCAAGCGCCCCTTCCTCTTTTTCATCAGAAACAGGAATTAAGGCAAGGCTGTCAGGAAACTGTTGTTGCAGCGCATGCCCTTTAGGAAAAGAAGCGATACAGGTCGAGCACCAGCTAGCCCAAAAATCCAAGATGATCAATTTTCCCCGGTATTTGGAGAGGGAAACTCGCTCAAACTTGCCTGAAGGAAGGCGTAATTTCAACGGTTCATTCCACAGTGCATCAGGGATGGCCTGACCAATCTTGATCTCTTTTGGGGGCACTTGCCCATAGGACGGGCATTGAATGAGTAAAATAAGCACTAAGCTAAAGCATAAAACGGTATTTTTCAATCCTAAAGAGGATGAAAAGTTTGGGCATAGAAGTTCCCTTACGGAAAATTCCATTATTTTTTTCAAAGACATAAAACTCAAGGATAGTTAGGGCATTGCTGAATGAATACAACAGTGAGAGCCCGGTGGTTAGTTGATAGAGATAAACAAAAGGGCAGGAACATCATTAAAGAACCTGTTTCTACTAGCCATAAAGGCCACTCCTGCCCTTTCACATTATCAGGTAGGATTTTTGGGCTTTAATGCATAAAGCCGGTCAAATGAACTAAGGTTATTTTGGCTCATGTTTGCAAATTATTTTAATATATTAGTAAGAAAAAGCAAATAAAAACCAGCCCTTCCGCATTTAAAGATATAGACGCGGGAAACTGTATTTGTTATTAGGAAAAAGATGCCTACCTTGGGATTGCGAAAAACCATAGTGATGTGCCTTGCCTAATTAGCAATTAAGGGCTGGTACCAAGTTAAATTAACCCACAGGGACTTTGTGCGCTCTCTTCACACTATCCTCTGCTCTTTTGGGCTATATTTTTACTTGGAAATTCTAGTCCACATTACGACGGAGAACAAATAACGTTCTTTATTAGAAGTTTAAGGGAATAACAGTCCAATACCTCTCGAAGGTACCTGTAAATCGCGGAGCTTAATTTTTTCGTTTTCATAAACGGTTAATTTTATGTAAAACGATGCAAACTCAACAAAAGTAGAAGGATACCAAATTGATAAAATGCCAATAAGGCGAACTTCAATGCTTTTGATAGTGGTACCGTCAAGAACCGCTCGAGCTTACGCTTGAGTTCCCCAAAAGACTTCCATGAAGTTCGCCCTATTGAATAAGTATGCGAAGATACAAATATCCAATAGAAAGCGAACTCACGATTACTCATAGGGAAAATTTGACGGTTTTCTATCATGAGTGACATCGTAAAAAGTTAGGATTAAACCCTACTCTATTTGTCGCTGTAATAATTAATAACAAATATAGCAAAATATTTATTCGTACCAAGTACTAAATAAAATTAAATTTTAATGCCGAGAAGAAAAAATAATATTGGTATTCAAAAGAATAGAATTAAGGAAGTTGTAAGGGCATCTGGCGCATCACAACGTTTAGTTGCGATATGGCTCGATGTTAATTATACGACTGTAAGTTCTTGGAATTCAAATACCACACAGCCCGATGACGAAAATTTAAATAGTATAGGCGAATTAGTCGAGGTCGATAATAGAATGTTATACGAGCCACAAGGACGTACCATCACTGGATTTGCAAAGTCATTAGAATCTGAATTGCAACGATTGAATAAAGTTGAGGGTATTCCTTTTGAAGTCGAAAAATTTAATAAAAAAAAGGGCATTATCGTTAAGGTAAATAATCCGGAGTTGTTAAAGAAGCTTAGGGACTTTGCGAATGGACTAAAAAAACAAGATGCATCAAATAATTTATAAATGCCTAAATGAGCTTATTAATTTTGGATTAATCAATTAAAACAATGAATTATTGGTGGGTAAATCACAAGCAAACTTATAAGGCAGAAGTTGGTGGTGGATATATTTGGTCTCCAACCAAAAATAAAAATAATAGCGTTAATAAAAGTTATACAAATTTAACTGAAACCAATATAGGCGATGTTATTTTCTCATATGCAGATACACATATTAAGGCTATTGGTATTGTTAAAAATAGATGCGAGGAAGCTCCAGTACCCGAAGTCTTTGGTTCGGTTGGTGCGCAATGGAGCAAAGATGGCTATCTTGTTGGAATCGATTGGGAAGTCTTAACTAAATCTATTAAGCCAAAAGATTTTATTGATGAGATAAAAGGGATGCTCCCATTCAAGCATTCGCCCATACAACAAAATGGAAACGGAAATCAAGGCGTTTACCTAGCTCGAATTAGTCCTGAGTTGGGAGAGAAACTTATAGAAATAATAAATTTAGAGAACATCTACATTTTACCAAATTTAATAGAAGATGAAAAGGAAATTTTAGAAGATCAGGAGCAAAAAAAAATAGAAAATTTAAATATTCCAGAACAAGAGAAACAACAGCTTATCAAAGCAAGGACCGGTCAGGGTTTATATAAGCGAAATCTTATTAAAATTGAGCAAACCTGCAGAATAACCGGTGTAAGTGATCTATCTTTTTTAATTGCGAGTCATATAAAACCCTGGTGTAAATCAGACAACGTTGAGAAAATTGATGGTAACAATGGCTTGCTGCTAAGCCCACATGCTGACAAACTGTTTGACAAAGGATTTATTAGCTTCAGTGATGACGGTGAGTTGTTAATAAAAAAAGAAGCAACCAAAATTTTTGCAGACTGGAATCTACAGAAAAAGAATGTCGGACCTTTTAACAAGAAACAGAAAGAATACCTTGCTTTTCATAGAAATTGGCATCAATTCTAAAGCATGTCTATTAGAGCATATCTATAAATGGTAAATCGGCATCCGCTATATCAAAATCCAAAAGCTTTTCTTTATTGACCCATTTAAAATCTACGTGTTCTGAGAGAACAATTTCACCGCTAACTATAATACATTCAAAAGCGATTAAGTTAATAGATAAGTTAGGATATTCATGTATGTGGGAGCCAACTAATCGAACAATTTTTACTGTAATATTCAGTTCCTCTTTTAATTCACGAATTAAACAATACTCAGCTGTTTCTCCTTGCTCTAACTTACCCCCAGGAAACTCCCATTTAAGTGGCAAAGACATTGCTGTACTCCTTTGTGCAACCAGTACGTTTTCATTCTCATTTTTGATGATCGCACAACATACGTTAATAGGATTGGCTCTTTGAAATTTCATCAGATTACAATCGTTAATCATTTATAAATTCCCATCTTGAATATCCTCTGATATCGATTAAATACTTTGAGGTGTTTGTTAACTGAACGAAAGCCTCATTTTCCCAATTACTAATTTTCCTATGCCCAAGCAATGAAACTTGCAATTGCTCGAAAAATGAAAAATTATGTTGTTTGTATAGCTGTTTCCAATAGTATATAATTAATTCCTTCGATTTAAACAGCGTATCCACAGAAGGAATTTTATCACGTTTATTATTGTTAATTGATGGTTTCGCTGGAAGAAGATTCCACAAATCGTTATTTTTATAAATCGCAAATGGCAAAACGTGATCGACATCGTAATTCTGCAATGATTTACCAGTCCAAACACAAAAAACCTCACCCAAATTTGCCAACATGTTTCGATAAAGACCTTTTGACACTAAAATGTCTCTTTCAGTAATTGGGCTTTTCAAAATTTCATGAATTGCTCTTTCAGTGGTAATTTCCTTTCCACTGGCTTTAACAGAAAACTCGGCCCATTTAAATAAAATATTATCAGTACCAGAAATAAAACTTCCTAAAATCTTGAATGCGTCGTAATATTCAATAGGTATGGAAAATGCACCAAAGTTCTCTACAAGCCAATTCAAATTCGACTTCCCAGCGTATTTAATTTTAGCATTCCCAAAATATTTAAATATTGCATATTCACCCTGATTAAGACTTCCGCCAATAAATCTCATTGGCATGTTGGTAATTGTTTCTTTAAGTTTCTTAGTTAGCGCAATAAAACCATTTACGATTTCATCATCAAAACCATTGCTTCTAAGATCATTATAGAAAACTGACAAGCCGCCTTTATTTTGATAGTATTCTATAATTCCAACAAGCTGATCATGGAACGCAATTTTACCCTTCGATCCATTTATTTGAGGGATTTTCAAATTACTTTCTAAAATCGGGTAATAATATATCAACCATTTCTCAATCATTAAGCCCAATGGAATTTCAGCCACATCCTCTTTGAGCAGAATGTAAGGTGAGTTTTCCAGTATTATATCTATTGCTGACCGTAGAAGTGCAAACTTATAAGTCGTCGATTTACTCTCACGCTCAATAATTCTACTAATATTTGCAAATGTTAATTGGTTCATTGAGTCAAGGATTTAATTTTCTTTTATCAATCGAAGATTTCGTCAAAATTTACTTAGCAAAATATACACTATTAACACCATAAATATAAATTAGATAGAAATTTTTAGCTATGTTTTATAATACTTCTGTGTGAGAATCAGTACTAAAAACGAAAACCGAACTTCTAGAGTAAGGAAAAGCAGCTAAAAGGCATCTGAGACAATCTATACATAAAAACTAACTAAGCCATAGATATGAGTTCGATTCTCGTCGGGACCACTTCCTTGGATTCAAACCAGAACAATGCCGTGCAAATCATTGATTTTCAAGGTTTTGTTTTGGTTTTTATAGCACATTAAGACTCGTTTTCGACCATTTTGAATGGTTAATTTTAGTGAGTCGAAAACTGACGATTTTTTTTTTGTAAAACACTGTAGGTCAGTAAATTGATTGAAATATCAAAACCAGAATTATTCCGAAATGTTCGGGTGCTGGATTATTTTGTAAGATGTTGATTTACAGCTAGTTCGACTGACGAACATCTTGATGAGTCACTGGCTCAAATGTACATTTGTTTAATTTTAAATGTATCATCATGAGTTACAATTTTCATCTTTTATTCTATCTGAAAAGACCAAAAAATTTTATCAAGGGCGAGATGATGCCCATCTATTTACGGATTACCGTGAACGGAAAACATTCGGAATATTCTGTCGGCAGGGAAATTGTTCCCAGCTTCTGGTCCGCGCTTAAAGGAAAAGGCACTGGCCTGCGCGAGGAGATCCGGGAACTTAATGATTATCTGGACACGCTGGCCTCAAAAGTTCGAAGATTTCATACCTCTCTTGTTGAAAAGGAAGATGAGGTCACAGTGGTGATCTTACGGGATCATCTTACCGGTAAGAATACGTCTAACCATAGCCTGCTGAGAGTTTATCAGAAGCACAATGACAATATGGAAAAACTGATTGGTAAGGATACAGTTATAGCACGTTTCAAACCTATCAAAGTTCCATCAGACATGTTAAACAATTTCTTCAGCTAAAATATGAGGTTCAGGACATTAACATCAAAAAGGTGGATTTCAAATTTATCACCGATTATGAGCTATTTCTTAGAATAGATCGAGGAAATAATGCAATGTCTGCCCGGAAATACATTGTTCACCTGAAAAAAATCATGCTGTATTGCCTGGGTGCCGGGTGGATTGTTGGTAATCCATTTTTAAATTATCGCAATACTGCTAAAGCTAAGGCAAGAACTTTTCTAAATATGGAAGAGTTGGATAGGATCAAAAACAGGGAATTTCCACTTTAGCGCTTAAACATCGTTCGTGACATTTTTATTTTCAGTTGCTATACAGGCCTTTCTTATATTGATGTGAAGCAGCTTCGCCCGGATCAGATCACAAAAGGTGATGATGGTAATTTATGGATATTCATCAAACGGCAGAAAACGGAAACGCCCTGTCACATCCCCTTGTTGGATGAGGCAAAAGTAATTCTTGACAGGTATAAAAACCATAGGATATGCAGATGGAGAAAAGTGGCGTTGCCAGTGCTCACTAATCAACGTATGAATGGTTACCGTGCGCCCCGTAAAGGTTTTGTAATGAATGTCTCTTTGGCAAGAGACTAGACTAGGTTCCAAGTCTACTCCCGACCGACTTATCTGGAGGGGAAACCCAATAGGGGGTGTAGCATGTCGGTGTACAGCATGGCCGCTTTAATTGCCAAAAGCGAGTGCATCGCTGGGGAGAAAAGCAGACACAAGGATGAAGCCTATACTGGTTAAACGATAGTTCAGTGGGGCATGTTGAATCTGTGACGAAAGGCAGTTGTATTGTCACACCGTGGCTCTCTCATTTGACAGGTAGCTTTGAGAGCATAGAACGCCGCTACGGCACAACCGCAATAAGCGGAGAAAAGAACGAAAGTCGCATCCGACAGTCTGTCGAGCTAACAGTCATTACTAAACTAAACGGGGATTTCCTAAGTCGGGATGCCCATTAACACAGTTGGCTATGTATCAAGATACTGAATACCCGATATGGAAACGGAGCTTCCGTAGTAGTCTGAGCAGGGTAACGCCCTGTACATGGCGAAGGGAAGCAGTTGTCAACTTAATACAAACAAAGGAAAACGTGTGAGACGTATGAGAAATCCAGAGCAAGTATTAAATGCTTTATGCGAACATAGCAAAGTTTCGGCTTACCGTTACGAAAGGATCTACCGAATTCTGTTTAACGAGGAAATGTTCTTCATTGCCTATCAGCGTAAATATGCCAACCAAGGCAATATGACGCCGGGCGCCGACGGCAGAACCGTCGACAGAATGAGCATTGACCGCATTCAGAAACTTGTGGCAAGTCTGAGGGACGAATCGTATCAGCCTTATCCCGCCCGCCGGGTGTATATACCCAAAAAGAATGGAAAGAAACGCCCGTTGGGCATTCCATCTTTTGAGGATAAACTCGTGCAGGAAGTGGTATATATGATTCTGGAAGCCATCTATGAGGGTCAATTTGAAGATACCTCCCATGGCTTCCGCCCCAACAGAAGCTGTCACACAGCATTAAGGGACATTAAGGTGACGTTCAAGGGAGCGCGATGGTTCATTGAGGGCGATATCAAAGGCTTCTTTGACAATATCAACCATAATGTAATGATCGATATGCTCAGAGAACGTATCTCTGATGAACGTTTCCTTCGCTTAATCCGTAAGTTCCTGAATGCTGGCTATATTGAAAACTGGACATACAACAAAACCTACTCGGGAACACCGCAAGGCGGAATCATTAGTCCGATCCTGGCTAACATCTACCTTGACAAGTTCGACAAGTATGTAAAAGAGTATGCAGAAAGTTTCAATAAGGGAAAAAGACGTAGACTAACCACTGAGTATCAGCGTAACCGGAATCAGAGAAATGCGTTACGATGGAAACTGGAAGCGGAAACGGATGAAAACCGCAAAGCTGAACTGAAATTGAAAATAGCCGAAAAGCGTAAGGAAATGCTGGATATTCCAGCAACAAGGGACATGGATGATACGTTCAAAAGATTGAAGTATATAAGGTATGCCGATGATTTCCTCATCGGAGTAATCGGCAGCAAGGGAGAATGTGAAAAAATCAAGGCTGATATTACGGCTTTCATGAGTGAAAAGCTCAAATTGGAAATGTCTGAAGAGAAGACTTTGATTACCAGTGCACAAGAACCCGCAAAATTCCTTGGATACGAAATCCATGCACGCCGGTCTATGGACCATACGCGTACACGATCTGGACTACAGCGCCGTTCGTGGACAGGAACAATTGTCTTAAATTTATCTTACGGAACCGTACTTAATCGTCTTCAATCCCATAATGCTGTGCTTATCACACAGGTAGACAGGAAACAAACGCTTAAACCCTCGTCTCGCAAGTATATGGTAAATAGGCAAGATGCAGATATCATGGCGCAATACAATCTGGAATTGCGGGGATTCTACAACTACTATTCTATCGCAGACAACATCAGCTATTGGGGATGGAAGTTCAATTACTTCATGAAATATAGCATGCTCAAAACGCTTGGCCGTAAGCACAAAAGAACCGTCGGACAAATACTTGAGAAGTACAGAGACGGAACGGATGTGGTCATCCCCTACAGGGATAACAAAGGCAACGGGAAACAAAGGGTATGGTATAATGGTGGATTCAAATGTAAACGCTTTACAGACATCTACGAGGATAACCAATACGACAAAAAACCCAACACCATGTATCTCCCAGCCCCCACGCTTGTGGAAAGGCTAAAAGAGAGAAAGTGTGAACTGTGCGGTGTAATGGAAGACCTCGTGATGCATCATGTACGTAACATGAATCAGCTTAAAGCTGACACCAAATGGAATGCAGTGATGATCAAACGCCATCGTAAAACGCTCGCAGTGTGTCAAGATTGCGATGCATTAATCCACAAAAACTATGATCAGTAAGGTTATGTTGACAATGGAGAGCCGTATACATGGAGACATGTACGTACGGTTCGGGGGCGGGTTAGCAGAGACTTACCACCGCAAGGTGGCAAAGCGCTGCTGGCCTAGCCCACTGAAAGAGATCGCCGATCTTTGTACCATTACTAAAGTACTCACCTATCATCTTGCCAGGCATACCTTTGCAACCACTATTACGCTTTCCAATGGTGTTCCCATTGAGACCGTATCACAAATGCTTGGGCATAATAGCTTAAAAACAACGCAGCATTATGCCAAGGTGATCGATACGAAAGTTAGTACTGAGATGTCTGCATTACAGGAGAAACTGTTAGACCGAGATAAGGAAGAAGGAAATACTGGTGATATGAAAGTGATGAAGCTATTTAGATAAATTGGTTTCAATGTAAACGAAAATCGGTTGTAATTTGTCTTGTCGACCTTAATCTAATTGTTTGTTATTTCAATCATTTCTTTTGTATTTGATTGAAGTAGCAATCAGATTAAGGCAATTTGAAAATAGGGTATCACAACTGACCGACATTGATGTCGGTCAGTTCGATTAAGATTGAGATTTCGCTTGTTGAAAGGCAAATGATTAGATTCTGATCCGATATGGACCGATACGATCCGATTATGATCCGATCCTTTTAAAAAGACGGCATTTGATTACGTGAAAATATACTGCTAATATTGACAAAAGCAGTGTATTTGTACAGATAAATATTTGCAGTCATGAAATCAAAAAGTATTGTATCTTTTTTTAAGGATAACAACGTTGGAAGTTCCTCTAAAACTTTATGAATGCGCAATAGTTGGGTGGCCGTTACCTGGTTCGTCCAACATGGGTTTCATTGTTGGTGTTGTGCACCTAATGAGAGCTTAGCTGTTATCATTAAGGGTTATGTAAATGGCCCTTCCATTATAAACCTTACCGTTAAGCAAAATAACATTAAGGTTACTGGTCGAGCAGCACTTACGGAATGAGTTCGTCGACACTTCAGGTGCAGGAGAAAAATGGTGATATTTGGTTAAAACAAACGGATTTTGGAATTAAATATCAGATAAAGCGTTGCCAACCTCATGCGTGAGTTTGGTCTGCATAATTGTTTTACTTATAGAAGTCTTAAATATACCTGTTTTACTTGCTTGTAATCAGTTTTACTCAATAGCTAATTGATTTTATTCGTTTTACAAACACTAGATTTGTTTTACTTAATGAAAACTCTTTCATACTAATTTTATTGATTTTGTAATTGTTTTACTGATTTATATTGGTATTTTATTAAATTTACTGAAACAATATACGTTTTACTGAAAAAAATGGCTAGTAACAAAGTAGGTAGTGAATGGTTAAAAGAGCATTTGAACCTGGAAGGATACGGAGTAACAAAACGGTCTTTTATCGGAACTCAAAATAAGATAGAGCTGGCAGCTGATGGTACCATAGATCAGCAGTTTGGGCCGAAATATGCTCCTGGGGGCAATACGGTACCGAACCATCTAGAGTTCCTTCTAAAATATGAAGATGTTAATCTTGATTTCCTAAGTGCGGTATTTGCACGTGCAGATCGAAAAGAACTGGACAAGTTTATTTCCGCTAGCCCTTCGGGTAAATACAGCAGGAAGCTGGGGTTTCTTTATGAATGGTTGACTGGTAAGCAACTTGACCTTACTGCTGAACCCAGCGGCAACTACGTGAATTTATTGGATGAAGAACAGTATGTTACAGGAAAGCAGATCAAGAATAGCAGATGGAGAATTAATGATAACCTCTTAGGAGGGCGAAAATTCTGCCCGATTGTCCGTCGTACAAAGGCCATAGAGGATGTCTTAGATATTGATTATAGAGCAGAGATTGAAGAATTAAAAGAAGAGTTTTCCCCTGAAGTCTTTAAAAGGGCAACCCAATATTTATATAGGAAAGAAACCAAGTCCTCATACGAAATAGAGAGTGAAAAGCCGTCGCCTGAAAGAATCGACCGCTTTATAGCCATTTTGTATAAAGCTGGAACTGCTCCGAGCGCTGAAGTGCTTGATGTCAAAAGTCTAACTGAATTGCAAAATGCCATTGTCGATCAACGCTATGCTCAGAAAGGTTTCCGAAATTTTCAGAACTTTGTTGGGCAAACCAACTATCGCATGGAGGAAATTTATCATTATATATGTCCTCCGCCTGATATGGTTAAATCTATGATGGAGGGTCTAATTGAGTTGGAAGAAAAAACAACTGGTGAGCCTGCTGTAGTGAGGGCGGCTATCATCGCGTTTGGGTTTGTATTTATTCATCCATTTGAGGATGGAAACGGAAGAATCCATAGGTTTTTAATTCATGATATGCTGACCCGTGATGGACTGTCGGAGCATGGGTTAATCATACCTGTATCTGCGCATATGGTCAACAATATGAGAGATTATGATGCAGCGTTAGAGAATTATTCCAAACCTTTAATGCAGAGAATAAAGTTCAAGCGGGACGAACGAGGGGAAATAATAATCACTAATCCCAAGGAAGTCAATGCGTATTTTCGATACCCTGATCTAACTCAACAGTGTGCTTATCTTGCTACGACTATACAAGCGACAATTAAGCAGGACCTATCTGAAGAACTTCATTTTTTAGAACGGTATGATGAGTTAAAGCGGGAACTGCAAAACCTAATAGACATGCCTGATAGAAGATTAAACGAAGTTATCATCTTCTTACATCAAAATAAGGGTGTTTTCCCAAAACGCAGGAAGAAAAATTTTGAGGAAATCACTGAGGAAGAGTTTGCGGAAATGGAAAAAATCTATAACGACATCTTCGATAACAACTAAACCTGGAATGCTTGAATTAGGCAACATATATTGGGTATTTCAAAATCCTATCTCCAGCGTTCAATTTAAAAGATTTTCAATTCTCGAATCACAAATTGAGCCAAAAAAGGTAGTAGAAACTGTCACAAATATTTCATGAATTTGTGACAAAATAATTTATTTAACAAGAGATATTCATCACACAATCATAGGCATTTCATTGAGAGAGTAATTGGTTTAATGTTCTAATATAGCCTACTTAGCTCACTAAACAAAGGAATGAGGTGATTACTAGAAGGTCATTGCGGGAATGTTTCCACTTCGGTTATTTAACATCTGAAGTTGTAGTAATTATTATGTGACCATAATTTTAGATCATTTTTAAAATGCCCAGAACATCCTCAGCTCGTTCAATATTCTCAATTACATCTTTAGGCTCAATAATTTTTGGTTCGTGAACCAACCTATTTCTAAAAGTTCTAAGATAATTTATTGGATAAAGATGATTGTCATTAATGACTCCATTTTTATGTAAGATCCTTACAGCTTCTAAGATACTTGGATGTTTTAATGTCAGTTTATTTGCATGCGTCAAAAGCCACTCCTCTATGTCGGCCCAGCGTTTTAAAAATTCTCCCATATCACCAGATTTTAATTCCTGCCTTGCAATTACTCGGATTTCATCACACAGTGTTTTGATAGGATCATTATCAGGGTATAAAGACCCTTCAGGTATTTTGTGAAAACCCTCTCCCCAAAAATTAGAATCTGTTGGAATTTTAAATTTGGCTATTAGTCGATTGTTAAAGTCGAGCTCTGTCTTAGATTCATAATTAGTTTTTATTCCATCTGTACCAATTAAATAGCCTTCTTGAAAATAAGGTCTTAATGCTCCTGGTGGACAAATACTTAGGAGTCTAATGTTAACAATATCATGCTCTGAATTTATACTGATCCTATTTGTAAAATAAGGCATTCCAAAAATGTAAACATAAGCCTCGCCACTATCATTATCCATGAGAGCAAAAGAACACGCAACTCTTAGCGAATGCGTGAAATCAATAAGTGGCGTGTCGCAAACTTCATAGTGTTGCAAGATACTCCATTGTATGTACTCACGCTTTTTTACATCTTTATATCCGTCGATTTTTTCTGTTTCAAATAGTTCAACCAGTGCTTTGCCTGCACCATCAAGGATGTCAAATTTATTTCTGAGTTCAGATAACTTCAGATAATCACCGCGATAAATAGTAGGATAGAATGTTGAATTGCCGGCTCGATTTCTATAATCATTACGTTGTCCGCGATAGAAAAGTAAGTGATCTTTATTTAAATAAGAAAGTTTCGCCGTATACTCCATTAATTCCCGAAAAGTTGACACTCTAAAAGCTTCTCCAGATGCAACCTTATTAGGATCTTTAAAATGTTCATTTAATTCTGACGTCAACTCAGGTGTTATACCTCTCATATTTTTATTTGAAATTATTATTTTTAAAATATCATAAATCTTTTGATAATCGAATTAATACACTGTAAATATATTACCCAACTAGTTATTGCTTAAGTGCCTCAGCTTAAATTAAATACTGGAGTGAGTTGTCCTTTTGTTAAATTAATACACAACCTTTCCGATACTTTAACTAATTAAGTTACAGGTTGAAATAAAATCATGACCATTAAATTTCGATCTCTTCTCCCATCATCATGCTAAAATGCTGGTCATGTTTAGTATGGACAAATATGTCCTTAAAGACATTGTAATATTTCTCTACGACGTCATCCTGCTTCTCAATAAAAAGATCGTCTGGTAAAGAGTGCGAACCGTCATTAATCCACAACATTAACGACTTGCATATTTCCCGTTGTTCTCCAATACTAAATTTATCAACCAGATTGATTTCAGACATACCCCCAAGAATCTTGAAGTAATTTTCCAAAATCCTTCTCATCGTATTCTGGATTGAAATAGTTGAACATTCTGTACGATTTCTTATTTCCTTCCATAACAGCTCATAAGAACTTTTGATAGGGTTCTTCATATCAAAACATTGGAGGCTTGTATGCTTGTCATGCTTTCTTAATATCCAATAGTTTGTCTGATTACATTCCTTTTGCGAACTACTAATAAAGGAAACTTCTTTATGGAAATAAACGTTGTGTGTAAAAAGAATCAATTGCTTTATATTACCTTTTTCGGCTTTGATATCCTGAATAACACTTCTTATTAAAGAACTAATGACAAATAAAATATTACTGTCTAGACTGGAAATCGGATCATCAACAACTAATATTCTATCTTCAGAAATGTTATCCTGGCTTACACTTCCTTTGGTCAACTGAAGGAAATACAAAAAGGTTATAAAAGTTATCTCTCCCTCACTCAAAGTTTTCTCAGCAAGTTCACCATCTTCTCTTTGTATCTGGTATTTACTGTCATCTCCGGTTAAAGGAACAATTTTAAAATTGTTAAAACCATAAGACTTCAGTGTAAGATTTATCTGATCAACAGAAGGCTGAACACTCGTCAGATTTTTACTCCTTTCAATTATATCTTTATTTAAGGCTTTCCAATCTATCGCAAGTTTATCTATCTTTAGTTGTAGGCCGTCCAAACCTTTCTGTGAATCGTCTCTCTTCTTTATGTAATTCTGGGTTGGTAGAGAATATTCTTCAATTACAAACTTCCATAGGCAGCCCACAAGTTCTGTCTTTGATTTTTCGTAATTGTTAGCGATACTATTATGCTGAAATATGGCCTTGTTGGCATTTTCAAATAACTCAGCAATACTTTTTATTTGCTCTGCGGTTGATTTAAGCTTAAGAGACCGACTCGGTTCTTTCAATTTTTCAGAAATTAAACTATTGTTTTGCTGAATTATAGTTTCCAGAGTCTTTAGATAAGCAGAAAATAATTCAATTTCCAGTTTTGAATTCTCATTCTCTTTTTCGCTTTCATCAATTCCATGGAGCATATTTAAAAGATTTAAGGAGAAAGCATTATAATCCTCAGCAAGTTGCTTGACAGCACCCGTATTAGTAACAAATGATTTATCAAAATAATCTTCCAGCTGCTCACGAAAATCTGCGGTAATCGTATTTTGCTGACAAAACGGACAGGTTTCATTATCCCCTAAAAAATTACGCCCCTGATTCACCCAATCATTTATGTTCAACTTTTGGATCAGCGTAGCAATGTCCACATCAATCTTCCCAATTATCTTTTTACTCCAAAGCTCATTACTTTCAATCTCTTTTAACAGGTCAGTTTCAAGAGATCTAAACTCATTCAAAACCAAAGGCTTCTTTCCAAAAATCGTTTTGGCAAAGCTCTTCAATTTTTCTAAGCTATGTAACTTACTTTTGTTGTTGCCAAATTCTTCAATAAATTTGGTTTTAAAGGATTCTTTATTATTTATATACCCCCTGAACCCCTCTTTGAAATCATCTTCGTACTTCTTATAAACTTGTGCCCACAACTCATCTCTAAATTGGGCATCCATAACTTGAATTGTTTCCTCCATCTTCTTCGAAGTCTCTTTCTTTGCAGTCCCTTCTTCCTTAATAAGCCTGCGTTTATTTTTCAGTTCTTCGATTTTCTCTGCTTCTTCTTTGGTTGCCTCACCTAAAGTAAAGACACCATCAATACTGCCGCTTGAGAAATTTCGATCTCTAAAATCCTTATTATAGACTAACAATTTAACAGGCTGACCACTTGCCCAGGTAATTCTACAATTCGCATAAGCCGCAGCATTCGGATCAAAAAGATATTTGGTTACAGTGGTTTTTCCACTGCCGTTAGAACCATAAAAAAAATTGATTTTTTTTAGCCCTTTAATTTCGATACCTGTTGCATCATAAGTGGCGATCTTTTTTAATTGAATAGCGTTAATCATTTTTGAGATAAATTTAGTTTGGTTAGGATGAACAGGATATTTAACCCATCTTAAATGTATATAAATTGTTTTTATTATGAGCAGGTAATTTTACCCTTTACATCGCCACAAAAAACCTAGCAGTTCTTCACGAAGACTTAAGTGAAAGCTTGATTTTTTTGTTCAGAGCCTAGTTTACTTGGTTCTAAAAATATTCTCCCTATAACTAATAGCAAAGCTAAATGGTTATAGATGAATATAATTACGGTTTCCCGTATTAACTGGTGAATTGTTTCTTCCCCGTTTCACTGAGATTTGCTCCAGTGAGGCGATATAAAACAAAATTTGACTGATTTACGGAAGAGAAGCTATTAGTAATGGACTTTAAAGGAATGCCATTAATCGAGACATTAGCCTGTCCTGATTCCAATAATTTTCATTTTATTAATCTTAACAATAAATGAAAAAGAAGCAAACATATTTTATGATTATAGAAGAATTATTAAAATAAAATTGGTAAAAAGACATATTTAATTCCTTTCAATAACCATACTATCTTCTTCTTAATGGACAACCAAAAAAAATTACTATTTAATATTCTGTATGAAGCGACCAAAGCAAAAGCCAATTTATGGTATTCAACTGAAAGGTAATCATAAGATTCTGCCCAGGATTCCAAGTGGGTTTTCATGTTTATATATCTTATCTCACTTTCTAGCACAATTGAATTAAAATCAACCGAACGAATATCCTTGTCATAATCTTTCATCAAAAGAGGGTTATTTCTATTCAGTTCTAACAACTCATGGAAATATTCATAGATAGGTCTAGGACTAGTATAGTTTTTTATACCTCTTAATTTCGTGATGATATTTTTCCTATTAAAGTAAAATGTGTGAAACGGATGATTCTCCTCTATATCAATTTGGGCATCAAAATCTAACAAAAATTGTTCTATAAATTTTTGTGCTTGACCTATGCTATTACTTCGCAGATCGTTTAACTCAGCATTTCTGAATACTAGGTTTTCTGAATCAGCAATGGATTTTTCATGTGTTTTAACCACAAATTCAATATGTCTCCACAATGCATCGAACGCCTTGATTTTCTTTTGTCTTTGAAGTATGAAAATATGCTCTATACCACTAAAATATGCATTAAATGTATTTTCATATCCAAATTCTTTGAATACTGAAATTGACCTAATCAACCTAAACTGGAAAGTAAAATTACCAATATGATCAATATTCAGTTGTCTTTTATAATTGCTATAATCTATTGCTTGTTTATTAGTTTCTTTAATAAATAGCTTGTGATTAAGTCTAGCAAGTAATCTCTGATTTCTGCGTTTTGAATATGACAAATAAGTGTTTAGCCCCAAACCAATAAAAAAAACAACAAGAGTCACTAACAGTGTGACATAAACATCTTGAGATAGAGAGTACCCTAGGATTTCAATTTTATCTTCAGCCATTACAGAGCATAATTATTCCATAAAGGTAAATCATAACTGTACAATAATCTCACAAGCATTCACCTATTTACTCTATCTAGTACAATTCTTAACCCCCTAGCCCAAAACAATTGCGAGGATGCCTCTCGTTAAATCTGAATACTTATCTTTTAGGGAAACACATAATTATTTATTACTGTGAACGTCGTTAAGAAGCAAAAGTCTCGGCGGTACTAAGGAAATTTTAGTAGGAAAAGAATAGTTAAATGAAGATATAGATCTCATTGAAAATATTTTAGAATAATATGGGCACTCCGCTCTAAGGTCGCATTGCTCAAAACAAAACCAGAAATGGCGATATCCGGAAGTTGTCTGCGGACCTGAATAGTTGTATATTGCTATTAATTGTTAACGGTTCCCTGGCTGGTTACTGAAAGAGAACCCCACTCCATAACTTATCATGACAGAATGCTTTTTTAAATTCCGGGGGGAGATTTGACTTTTCTCCACATCCATATGAGATCGGCAATCCAATATTCCATAACAGAAAATTAGAGGATAATTTCTTTGCGCTGAAACTTTACAGTCTGCCTGATGGTGAATACAAAGCGTTTTACGACTTTCACCTTAATCATTATCTGCTACGGAATCCAGATGGTCGTGAGGCCTTCTTCCGTAAGGTAAACCGAAGCATTCAAAGACGAATTACTTTTTATTCCGCTAAGGATCCGTTCAGATCCGTTTATGAGATTCACTCCACTAACCTTGATAAATTAGAAGCCTTCCAAAAATTCTTACATACTATTGATGAGTGGAATGTAAATACTTCGACAGAAAAGATGCTGAGTCAAAGAGATTCGATATTGTTATAAATGTGCTCATTGCGGAATGTCCGCGAAGGCACCAGCAATGGCATAACATAATCTTCAAAAAAATGCGGATCAAATGTAAAGGTATAGAATACGGCTGCCAATACCCGTTTCCCATCTATAGCGTCTCGCATTTGCTCCTTTAGAATATGCTTATCCATTAGTTCAGTTGTTTAAAGAGATTGAACCATGTATTGATAAAATAGGTGTAATCGTTGTCTTGGGAAGGATTATAATCACTTGAGAAGAATGCACCCTCAAAATGGTTCACCTCCAGGCCGGCAGTATTGAAGCGCATCCAGGGCTCTGATCTTCTTCGTGTACAGACCCTTTCGTTGATTAGGACTAGTTCCCTGATAGTTTCAAGATTATCTCTCCCGAGCAGCCTGCCAACTTCCGGTGATAGATAGGAGTTCTCGTACCCTTCAAAGGAAGCAGCTCATACTCCGATAAACTCATCCGAAACGAGTTCTCCCTCGGTCCAGGAGGATTTGCACTGGAGATACCTGAATATCCTGTTAAGCGGAGATAATATACGTTCTGTGTTTTTGATCTTAAAAAGTACCTCAGCTAATTTCTCATCAGTTGTCTTGTCTATGATAAGATCCAGCCGCGCATAGAACTCCATTTCCGCCAGTTCCGGAAAACTTTTAACCATATTCAATAGTTGGCCATTGCAGGTATCAGTAAGCAAATGGTTGATATAACAATCTCTTTCATCCGCTGAAAAGATGGACAATGGGGTGGCCAAAGCAACAAGCTCAGATTTTTTGACTTTGACTGAAGCACCTCGCCTTTTCACCAGTTGGGATACTACCTGCTCAAGAAAAGGATTGTGATTAAGTTTCTGGAGCTGTACCTGCTGGAACCGACCGTCATTTCCAAGACCCATATCGTTAAATGGTCTACTGTATTTGCCCCAAATACCGTAACTCCTCTGATTGGAAAGCAATTGGTTGTACACAGAAATTTCTACATGATCTCTGCCATCATCCATCATCTTCCGTGCCCGGTCGATACCATTAAAGCCTTCTTCCCCAGCAAATTTCTGTAGCCTGGCATACGCCATTAACTGTTCCAAACAAAGAAAAAATGCTGGATAATCCCGATCTTTAATATCAAAGACCCCCCTGCAGGCATTCGCAAGGCCAATGATATGGAAATCGCGGAGACTAGATGAAACGGTTGAAAGTTCCGGTATAAGTTGCCTGCCGGCACCTTGCCACGCAACCTGAAATCCAAGGGGATCTCGGGAACCTTTAACCATATAGTTAGGATCTTGAAGCGTTAAAAAATACATAGCAGTTTAAAATCAGTTGTTAACCGGCCACTCCGTTCATAAAGGTGTCTACGAAATCCTTGATCCGAAGCAGGATCCTGTCCCCTAGTTTCCTTCGTTGCAACAGGCTGGGCTTTTCCCCTTCGATCAATTCGATCACCTCATCCCGCAGCGGCTCGTGCTCGGCAAAAAGATAGTTTTCGATCAACCTTTCGGTCTTTTCAGCAGAAAGGCTCTCTTCTTCAACAAGGCGCGAGAACTCTTTTTTCTGTTCTATGCCCCAAAATTTTTCAAATTCACTAGCGATATCATCAGCCTCGGTGATATTAGGCATATTCTCTACAATGAAACGGTCGATTAACTCGCGCTTGCTGCGAAGAGAAACCTCGGTGCTCAACAGGTTGGCGATCTCTTCCTCGATCGATTTGCGGTCGGTGCCATTGTTCTTGGTTTTGAGCTTGATCAAAAGTTGCAGGATATAGGTCACATTGATTGTATCGCGCCTAATCAGTTCCAATTCAAAATCGATGTCGTTCAATATCGAGGTCTTTTCACCCGGATCCCTGTCACCGATCTTTTCCTTGATGTCCAGGTATTTGCTGGTATAATCGGCGAACAGCTGTTCGTCGATATCCAGGTCCTCCCAATCAAACTCGTTGTAATGTCCCATTTTCTTTTGCAAACGGATCAGCGTCCTAAAGGCAAGCACAAAGCTCAGATCCTCCTCTTCGGATTTCAGCCCATCGACATCTGATACCGTTGGCACAATTTCCAGCAGCCTTTTCACCCCGGAATTGAACTTTTCGACATAGTCCACATAAGGCTCCACAATGATCTCATCGATCGCATCCTTGTTGCTGAACAGCGTGATCGCCTCATCAGTCCTATCCTTCAGGTTTCTGAAGCAAACGATGTTGCCCTGGGTCTTGTTCTTATCAAAGGTCCGATTGGTACGGCTAAAGGCCTGAATCAGCCCGTGGTAGCGCAGGTTTTTATCTACATATAACGTATTAACATACTTACTGTCAAAACCGGTCAAAAACATATTGGCCACCAAAAGGATATCCACTTCGTTGTATTTCGCCCTTTTGGCGACATCGTTATAATAGTTGTAAAAGCTCAAGGAATCCTTTGTGCTGTGCGAGGTACCGAACAATTGATTGAAGTCTTCGATGTATTCATCCAAAAGTTCCCGGCGGTGCGGCCGAATGGCTTCGCTACCACAATCGCCACTTTCACCCAGTACAAATCCGACCTCCTCTTCATTGGCTACAAAACTAAAGATCGTCGCCACTTTCAGGTTATTTTCGCCAGCCTTGCCTTTCTTTCGAAATATCTCATAGTACTGGATCGCAGAATCAATATCCTGTACGCACATCATCGCGCAAAAAGCCCCACTTTGGGTCTTTTGGTAGTGGTACTGCAATATGTAGTCCACGATCGCCTCCTTGCGCTCGGGCGCCTCGAAAACCTCCGCTTCATTGATGTCAGCGATCTTCAGGTCTATGATATGCTCTTTTTTCTTAAAAGTCTGCACGTATTCCACCGAAAAGCGCAACACGTTCTCATCGCGTATAGCATCGGTGATCACGTACTTGTGCAGGCATTTGCCAAAAAGGCTGGATGTCGTTTTCTCCCCATCCGCGTTTTCAGCAAGAATGGGCGTCCCAGTAAAGCCGAAGAGCTGGATATTACTGAAATAGGAAACAATGTTCTTATGAGTATCACCGAACTGTGAGCGGTGGCATTCATCAAAGATAAACACCATACGCTGTTGCTGGATCTTGGCCATCCTTACAATGCTGCGCCCGGTGATCGCATTGTTCAGTTTCTGGATCGTAGTTACGATGATCGATACCGAAGGATCGTTGAGCTTTTGGATCAGATCATCAGTGGTATCGGCCGCGCTCACGCAGCCCTTGCTGAACTTATCGTATTCCTGATTGGTCTGGTAGTCAAGGTCTTTCCTGTCCACCACAAACACTACTTTTTTGATGGCCGGGATGCGCGAAAGTACCTGGCTGGCCTTGAAACTGGTCAGCGTTTTCCCGCTTCCCGTCGTATGCCAGATGTAGCCGTTCTTCTCGACATCATAACCATTGAGCACGGTATTTTCCGTTACCTTTTTAATGATGTTCTCAACAGCATAGTATTGGTACGGCCGCAGCACCATCAGTCTTTTTTCGGTCTCGTTGAGAACGATGTACTTGCAGATCATCTTACTCACATGGCAGGGCTCTAAAAAGGTATCGGTAAATTCGGTAAGCAGGTTATTGAGCTGCTTATTGCTTTCATCGGTCCAATGGAAGGTCTGTAGGTATTCCTGGCGGTGGGTACCGAAATTGGAAAAATATTTAGTGTTCACGCCATTGCTGATCACAAAAAGCTGCACGTACTGGAACAATCCCTGGCCTGCGCCAAAGCTGTGCTTCTGATAGCGATTGATCTGATTAAAGGCCTCCTTCATCTCAAGACCCCTTCTTTTTAACTCGATCTGTACCAACGGCAGCCCGTTTATAAGGAGCGTTACATCGTACCGGTTCTTGTATTTTCCTTCTTGGCTGAGCTGGTTGGTAAGTTGGTACTGGTTCTGGCACCAGTGCTCTACATTTAGAAACTCGAAATAAAGGTTATCGCCGTTATCGCACAAGATGTGCTGGCGCTCGCGCAGTAGCTTGGCCTTTTCAAAGACTGAGCCCTTGTTCAAAATATTAAGGACCTTATCGAATTCAATAGTGGACAGTACGATGCCGTTGTGTTTTTCGATCTGGGATTTCAGGTTGCCCAAAAGCGCCTTTTCATCGGCGATGGAAATATATTGATAGCCCAGTTTTCCCAGCTGGAGCACCAGCTGTTCTTCTAAGATCTGTTCTGACTGCTTGGACATAAAATTATCTGATGATTGCGTTGCCATGAAAGTAACAATAGTAATTGAGTAATAAAAACGGGTTGGTTAAATAATTGGGAAATGTAAAAAATAGGAACTTTTAAGCTCTACTTCAGTGCCCTGAACATCTGGTCGATGCACTTTTTCTTCTGCTCGTGGTTGGGATGTACATAGAGGTTCAGTGTGGTGGTAATATTGGAATGTCCCAAAAGCACGCTCACGGTCTTATAGTCGCACCTACTTTCTATGCACCGCGTTGCAAAACTATGGCGCAGCCCATGGAACTTTAGCCTCGGCATCTTCAGATCCTCCATCATCTTCATATAGTAGCTCCGGTAGGTTCGCGGCTCTGTCGGCTTGGCCTCGTTGGTCAGCACAAAAAAGGAAGCATTCAAGATCTTTTTGATCGGCTTGAGCATACGCAGTAGATCCTTTCCCATCGGAATGTCTCGGATGGAGTTTTTGGTCTTTGGCGTATCGATCACCAATTCTGTCCGTCGCTCGCCATCGCCCACCACGTAGATCCGCTGGATCGTCCGGCGAACTCTGATCACCCCCTGCTCGGTATCCACGTCCTCCCATTTCAGCGCACAGACCTCCCCGATCCGCATCCCAGCGCTTAGGCACATGAAGATTCCCAAATTTCGAAAGGTAAAATTGGCTTCCACATAGCCCATTACCTTTTTCTGGTCGGCCCTATTGAGCACCGCAACCTCGCTCTTTTCTCTATCGGTCGGATATAGGATATCAAAGGGCACGTAGTCCAACCACTTTTTCTTGCCGGCAAACTTAAGCACCATGTTCAGCACGATCAAAATATCCTTGACCGACTTCTGGCCAAGACCAGCAGCCAGCTTTTGGTGCACAAAGGTTTGTACATCTACTTCATTGATCTCAAACCGATCGCCAAAGGCGGGAATAAGGTGGTTTTCAATGAGCAATGCATAGGCGGAAAAGCTAGAGGATTTGATGTACTGTTTTTTGTCGGTCTTCCACAACTGGATGATCTCAAAGATTGTTTTGTTCTTGTTCATAATCTGTTAAGGGTTAAAACCCGAAAATTAAGAAGAATGCCGCTGCCATATCCTCAATGTTCCAAATTTGAGATTTCCCGGGTTTGAAGGGGAGTGGGAACTAAGGGCATTGAACGAAATTTCAGCAAAAATCACAGACGGTACTCATGATACTCCTCGGGCCATATCAAACGGTATTGCCTACCTAACTGCGATACATATCAAAGATGGAAAAATTGATTATGAAAATTGCTATTTTATAAGCCCTGAAGTACATAAGCAAATCTACAGCAGATGTAATCCAGAATTGGGAGACCTTCTGATTGTAAATATTGGAGCAGGTACTGCAACATGTGCATTGAACACTGTAAGTTACGAATTCAGCTTAAAAAATGTTGCACTTGTGAAACCTAGAAAGGATATTATAGATCCATGTTTTTTAGAACAGTATCAAAGAAACCAATCAAAGAAGATTTTCAAGCAGCTCACATCTGGCGGAGCACAACCTTTTTTGTCACTGAGAGAGATTGGGAAGTTGAAGATTCGTTATCCCCCACTGACAGAACAACAAAAAATAGGTTCGATTCTCTCGCTTTTAGATAAAAAAATGTCAACCCAAAGCAAAATAATTGAGGAATTAAAATCTCTGAAAGATGCCTTCATTAAAAGTCTTTTTCGGAAAAAGCTTTGTTTTAGGGATTACAAAGGAAAATATTTTCCAAATTGGCAAAGCAAAAACCTCGGAGATCTTACAATATTTATCAATACTCGTAATAAAAAAAACGAAAAGTTTCCTGTTTATTCAATAAACAATAAGAAAGGATTTATTCCTCAAGGTGATCAGTTTGAAGGTGTTGATAGCAATTCAAGAGGTTATGATATATCAATTTACAAGGTAATCGATAAAGCAACCTTTGCCTATAATCCAGCTAGAATTAACGTTGGTTCAATTGGCTATAGCGGTGATCTTCAGAATATTTTAATTAGCTCTTTGTACGTTTGTTTCAAAACAACTACGGAATTAGATGATGCTTTTCTTTTACAATATGTAAAAATGGACTATTTTAATAGGCAGGTTCTAGAATATATGGAGGGTGGTGTAAGAAGTTATCTTTTCTATGAAAATTTTTCAAAAATATCTTTGCCTCTTCCTTGCTTAGAAGAACAAATCAAGATTGCAAAACTGCTTAACTCATTTGATGAAAGAGTTAATAACGCATTTGAACTCCTTGAGAAAATGAAGTCTCAGAAAAAGTATCTATTGAACAGTCTCTTTATATAAGCAAGGATTTTAAGAAGTATTTTTTTTGATTTTGGAAAACGATCAACAACTGCTTTTCTATTTCTATTCTTTTTTCAAGAGATGAAAGAATACTTACAATTTTGCACTGCTCATCAAATGATGGATACGGCAAAGGAATATCTGAGAAATATTTATAACTTATCATCTTTCCATCTCTAATACCTTCCAACTTTTCATTTAATGACCTAATATATTTCTCAGTTCTTAAATAATAGCGGTAAAAAGAACTGTCTATTTTGAGCTTAGCTTTTAAAATAATATAGGCAGGGCTGCATATTCCTGTGTAATTGGAGTATTCTATGCCACCTTGAAAGCTCCTTAGGCTAATGATAAAATCGCCTTTCTCAACTACTTTGTAGCTTTCAATACTCTTGTTAGTAACAGAAATTTGAAAATCAATCATATTTCTAGGTATGGCACCATACTCCTGAGTAATAGCTAAAATAGGAAGATCTGAATTATGTTTTTTATTCGAAATATTATCAAATACTTCGTTTCCTTTAAGATAGCACCATTCAGGAAATTTATTTCCCTCATCATCTTTTAATCTCAATTCTCTGCTAAATACTTTGTCACTTATGCCTTTAATTTGAGATTTATAATTCTCAATTATTTTGCTTTGGGTTTCAATTCGCGCATCGATTTTACTCAGAAATAGAGAAATTTTATCTTGTTCTTCTTTTGTAGGAATGTTGAATTGAAAACTTGAATACTCCTGTGAATTAATGCCT